>Ga0070729_10001402_pt1 | contig 37491 bp, 10 predicted proteins | sample tdDd472_FD_66725 | JGI IMG/M metagenome (GOLD analysis project Ga0070729, IMG submission 66725) | Marine sediment microbial communities from the Atlantic coast under amendment with organic carbon and nitrate - tdDd47.2 | ecosystem: Environmental > Aquatic > Marine > Coastal > Sediment | place...
ATATATTTGCACCGCATTTGGACTTGTAGCATAACGGATAGTGCACCTGACTACGGATCAGGAGGTTGGGGGTTCGAATCCCTCCAAGTTCACAAAAAGCCGCTTTAAAGCGGCTTTTTTTATACTCAATTTTATTACCCATTTCCCATTCGAAAATTTTAAACCTTACTTTTTAATAAGCAATTTATAAAACAGGCAATAACCCCAATTTAATTCTGAATTTCAAATACTTATGCCCACACTTATCTATTCTTGTTATTTAATGTAGTATCTATTTCCTTTTCATGTTATTTAATGTAGTTACCGATTATTATGCAATAAACCTATATTAAACTTCATTTGCTTTATCCATTTATAGGATTTAAAAATCTAATAACCAAAATCTAATATTAAAAAATTATGAAAAGAACGATTTTAGTATTTAGCAAAGCAATTATTTTGCTTTCCTTTTTAATTTCATATGCTTCTTGCGAAAAAGATGAAGATAACAAAAACAATGATGCTACCTTATCAGGAATATTTATCAATAGTAATTTAATTGAGAATTTTAATTCTGAAACATATAATTATGATTTTACTTTGGAATTTGGCACTAATGAAATTCCTGTGTTAACTGCAGAAGCAAACGATCCAAATGCCCAAATAACTATTATACCGGCTTTAGAAGTACCTGGAGTAGCTATTATTAACATTATAGCAGAAGACGGTCAAGTTTCTAATATTTATATGGTTAATTTTAAAGAAACGAATGCTAGTATTGATGCAACTTTAAGTTCTATCCAAATTCATGGAGTTGAATTAGAAGAATTTAATGCTAATGTAACTGAATATCAAATGGAGATGCCAGAAGGAACAACAATAGCTCCTAATGTAAGTGCTACTGCAAAAGATGAGAATGCAATAGTAACAGTAACACAAGCAAGTGAATTACCTGGAACAGCAACTATTTTAGTAACTGCACAAGACACAGAAGTTACAAAAGAGTACACTATTGAATTTACAATACCTGCAGCAGGATTTGAAAATATTGTAGAGATTTTAACTGCTTATGAAGTTTGGTTATGTACTTCATATATAGAACAAATTTCTGGAAACTCAGACACTGCACCAGAAGGTTCAATGTTTTTTACAATATCATATGTAGCTAACGGAGCCTGCATGTTTAGTTATGGACCAAACCCAGAAGATCAAGTTGAATCTACATGGGAAGTAAGTGCAGATATGAAAAGTATTATTTACGCTAAAGGTACTGCAGATGAGTATACAACTCCAATTCTTCAACTTACTCAGAGTTTATTTGAATATAATGATGCTTGGACAACAGCACAAGGAACGAATGTGGATTATATATTTACATTAGAACCTCACACCGGTAAGTTTTTTCATAATGTAAAACCAGAATACTCTTTAAATAAGAGAAATTAATTTTAAATAATTATACAGTAATTAACCGACTCTTGTTATTATTTCAAGAGTCGGTATTATTCTTTTAGATAAGTTGTTATTTAAACATTATAAGAACCATTTCAGGTGATATTTATTTACTAAACTAAAACTTGTAATATGAAACAATTATTATCGACATTACAAAAAATTACCATTATCATAATCTTAATATTTTCTTTTTATTCATGCGAAGAAGAGATTAAAGATGATATAGCAACCTTAAAGGGAATATATATTAATGGAAGTTTAATTAATGATTTTAGTTCACAGATATTAAATTACGATTTAACATTTGATTATGGAGAGAATCTCCCTGATATAACGGTAGAAACATCATATCCAGAAGCATTAATAGATATTACTTTGCCTTCTGAAATTCCAGGCAAAGCAATTATAGAAGTAATTGCAAAAGATGGAGTTACAACAACTATTTACAAAATAAATTTCTTTGAAACACCTCCCAGTAAAGATGCTTCATTAAAATCAATATTAATAAATGGATTAAAGTTAGAAGATTTTACTATTGAGCAAACAGTATACCAAATAGAATTACCAGATGGTACAACAGAAATACCACTAATTGGTGTTTTTACAAATGATAATAATGCTATTGCAACTATTACTCAAACAGATAAATTACCTGGAGTCACTACAATTACTGTAACAGCTCAAGACACATCAATAACAAAGAAATACACGATTAATTTTACAGTTAAAGTTGGTGTAATAACTATTAATAAATTTCTTACATCAATAGTTTGGGAAGCCATTCTATTAGAAATTCCTGAACGAGATTATTCAACTGAAATAGCGGATCAATTATTTTTCCACTCAGATGATACTTTTGTATGGCTAAGTATTAAAAATACTTTGGAAGGAACCTGGGCTTTAAACCAAGACGGAATCCAAATAACAATTAATATCAACGAAAATGAGAGTTTAATTCTTTATGATTTGGCCATTTCTAAAGAATCACTATTTTTCAAATATGATCTCCAAGAAGAAAACTCATCATATGTAGTACACATTACATGCAGACAATATACTGGTTCATGTAATAGTTAGAATAATTTTTAATTGATTAAAGTTTTATTCATAGATATCTTTAATATAAATTATTTAAAACAAAAAGGGTTTAGATTTAACATCTAAATCCTTTTTCTTATTATATTCCTAAATAAGGATTTATACTTCTAATATATTCTTTAATTCTAAATAAAGGCAATACAAAGCAACCAGATAGTTTTGGACACAACATCAATTAAACATTTGTATTAAGCTAACAATGCTATTATTGCTTTAAATTTCGATGTTAAAACTTTATATCGTAATCAATTATATGCTGCTGCAAAAAAGACTAATTTTTTTTTGTTCAAGACAAAAACTGAAAATAATAACAATGTTTATGAGAATTGCGAGTTTTTTAATAGAAATTTCAAACCACAAAATACAAATAACAACGAATATCTTCATGAGCAAAGCGAATAAATAAAATCCAATAAATCAATTATTTAAATACCAAACAATTGATTTAATTATTGAGTATTAAAATTAGAGATTTGTTTGAAACTTATTATTTGTAATTTATTTTTAACACAAGTTATTGTTATTCATTATGTTAAATGCTTAGTATAATTACAGGACGCCAATTAGTCTGTAATAACTGGCAAGTATAGTATTATCAATTTAAAACAAAATGCAGATGTTACATTTAACTCATATTATATATAAGAAATTTTAATAAAACCAATATTTAATTAACAGCTCATCACATTCTATTGCATTATTCAAGTATAATTAAAAAAAAGCCCGAAGCAAATGCTTTCGGGCTTCCTTTTAATTATACTTAAAGTTACTTTTTAATAAATTTCTGAGTTGCTATTTTTGTTCCATCATTTATCATGATAATATAAATTCCAGTCGATAAATCATTTATATCTAACTCAGCCATCTCATTACTTAGCACCTTACTTAATATGATGCTCCCAGTAAGTTTTCCAATAGTTAATATTGAACCCTCTTTAAAATCAGGAGCTGAAATATAAAGTTTATCAGTTGCAGGATTTGGATATGCTAATATCTCCGTTTCAAACTCCTGAATATCTTCAATTGAAGTACTATTACCGGTAATAAAATTCCAAACAGTTTTAGAATTACTATAAATACCATCAAGCTCTAATACTGAATTTTCGGGTATTGTTACTTTAAAACGTTGAGCAGTTGCACTAAAAGAATCATGTGTAATTTTAATTGTTCTTTTATCACCCATAATATACGCTTCAACATTTTGTATCAAACCGTCTGTAGAACCTTCAATTGTTACACCATATAGATCAATCTCATCTATATCACGATCAAATACGACAGATACTTCAGCATCCTTTTCTACATTACTTTCTCCTTCAGCAGGTGTATATGAAATAGCATGGGTTTTAATCACCTCTGGTCCAAAAATAAAATCAATAACAGTTATACCTTCTGAGGCCTCATAATTAAAATTACTGGAAGCAGCAAAACCAAGGTAATATTCCCCATCTTCTATTCCTGATAAATCGAACTGATATAACTCCATTTCTGGTGTTAAAGTGACAGAATCGTTAAGAGCATTCCAATTTTTACCATCTTCGGAATATGCTAACTTAACAGAGTAATAAGAATCATTAATAAAATTTATACCATGCGCATAAAAATAAACTGTTGGGTATGTTCCATCAATTTTCACTTTTGGTGTTGATAAAATAACATTTTCATAACCATATGGGAATGCACAAACAGCAATATTTGATCCTTCAACAGCTGACTCATATGTTCCTGCAAACCATTCTCCAAAATCCCATCCAGCCGGTGCTTTATTTCCTTCAAAACTCTCTGTTAACATTTCATAGGTTGCAACTATACCATCCACACTGTTTGAGTTATTATCATTATTTGCATCTTCGGTAGAAAATTTCACTTCAAAATTTTGCAAACCATGCTTTTCAAGAACAAAATTGATGTTAACTGTTTGTACATCACCAGGAAGAATTTCACCTATTTCTATAGTACCTTTTTCGGTACCATCTACTAGAAATTTAAGATCCCTGCCACTGTTTACAGCCGATCCTGCATTTTGAATTACTGCCTTAATGATAACTTCTTCTCCAACATATGTATATCCTTCGGGGTAAATTACTTCGTTAACAGAAAGGTCATCTTCCCCAAGACCAGCCAATATAGGCCCCATTACATCATCAATTGCAGCAGCACCTTTTGTACCATCGCCATTTCTATAAGCCACGTATATTTCTTGTCCAACATAAGCTGAAAGATCTATAGAATAACCATACCATTCATATTGTTCCGATGGCATAACCTGCCCAACATAAATATCAAAATCAGCAGGCTCATTACCTGTTGTTGATATTTTAATATCTATAAATTCATCTCCAAAACTTACCATCCAAAATGTAAGTCTGTTGTTTGAAGCTGTTGGTTCTAATTTAGGAGTTATTAACCAATCGCTATTAGGCACACCTGTTGAAGAAAAAGGAGTACATGCCGAATAAACACTTCCGGGAGTATGACTAAAAGGCTCTTGATAAAAGGATTCAGGACTTCCATTATTTATCATTTTCCATCCTACAGGAGGGAAATCTCCCTCAAAATCCTCAGCCAGTTGTCCTGCATAAATAGCAAGAAATGAAGATGATATTTCATTGTTTTCTTTGTAAATATCTTCAGCACCGTTCGATTCACTTATATATGCTTTTACTACATATCCGTTATCGGCAACAAATTTATAACTATCAATATTTACAATTTCTGTCTCTCCCGGAAGAAGTTCTCCTGTCCATTCATAGGCAGGAAAATCAATTATATCACCATTTTCATTTATTTCCAGGTAAATTTTTGCAGAGTTAAGGTTACCTAAACCATAGTTTTTAAGCTCAACTGTAATGTCTCTTAAACCTTCGGTAACAAAACCTCCACTCGCAAGCTTTTCATTTCCAAAAGAAGTAAGCCCAGCTTCATCGGCTTGAATATTAATCTTTGGCCCTTTTACTTCATCAATACGAATATCTAAACCATCATGGTCATGTGCAACAAATTTAATATAAGTATCGTTCGTTTGTTCATATTCTTCAAGATCAAAAGAAAAATAAGTAAACTCGCTGACCATACCTAAAAATCCTAATTCTCTCCAATTTTCACCTCCGTTGGTAGAAATAAGAATTTCCAAAGAATCTTGCCCTACCCATTCATGTGAAGAAGACTCATAATAAAAAGATATACTATCAGTTTCAGATACTGTTAAATCCAAACGAGGAGTTATTAATTCGGCAATCCCATTATTTTCGGAACTTAAATACATTGCAGAAGCATAACTATCATAACCCTGCCCTCGAATCCAATCATGATCATTTATTACATTAGTACTCCAATACATAGGAGGAAAAATTTCTTCATCAAAAGTTTCATACAATTGTCCCTCGAATAATGCATTTACATTAAATAAAGCTATATTATTTAATTCCTCATCATCTACAGGTAAAACTGCTTTAATTTCAGAGGTACCTTTTTTAACAGTCCATGGAAAATAAACGGTTTTAACTTCCTCTGACTTAATTGAGCTAATAGTTTTAACAAGAGTTTCAACACCGTCTATTTTGAAACTTACCTGAACATCAGATTGTGTAGATGAACCAATATTTTCTACTTCTGCTGAAAAAAGAACTCTTTCGCCTTCAACAAAAGGTTCTTCCATATTTGCTAAGAGCGAAACTTCAAGATCATTTTCTGGTAAGTTACCGATAAAAATATTATCTAAAGCTACCTGAAAACCATCGTTGTACTCATATACAAATGCTAATGTAACATTTTCACCTAAATAATCGATTAAATTCAATACAACAGGTTCAGTATATAAATTAATCTCAGCACCTTCTGCCCCTTTCCATGAAAGAATTGTTTTCCATTCTCCATTAGTTAAAATATTTACATAAAAGTTTGTAAGCCAATTATTTTCGGTCGAATTTGCATACCATATATTAAAATGTAAAAATGCTTCATCAGTAGGTAAAGTAACTTCAGGAGTAACCAACCAACTGAAAGAGTTTCCAACAGATCCTGCATTTGCGCCAATTGCCACTGAATACTCACCTTCATAAACTAATTCCTCTCCACCTGTACCAAAAGATTCAGAATCGATAGGCGACCAGGTATTTATTCCAGTTGTATAATCTGTAGTTGTGGCATCAGAGCCAATAAGGTCTGATGTTGAAATTGTCCTCCAACCTTCAGGCCAAGGAGCAGTTAAGTTTTCAAAATCTTCTGATAACAACCAATTCCTTAACTGAGATGCATATTTAATCCTGTTTTGATCATCATTTACTTCAACAGAATTAAAAAAAGATCCTTGATCATTTTTCAGATAATTACTAATCTGAGATTTATTAAAGATATTTTCATCCTTTTGTAATGTTAAATCACGTTTAACACCATTTGTCTTTAACATGTATGGTTTGTAGTTTTGAGCATGCACTCCTACTACAATAATCCACAAAGCTAGTACTAACGTTATTCTTTTCATATATCTAATTTTATTTGTACCTATCCATTAGACTGATACATTTCAAACAACCTAAACTATCACTACCTAATAATGATAGTTTTTCTACTTAAATTACTTCTTTAATAAAATTTTTCCTTCGATAATTTTTCCTTCAAGATTTAATCGAATCAAATACATTCCATTTGACTGATCTGAAATATTAATAAGATTATCATTATTACCAATCAACTTTTCAGTATATACTATTCTCCCGCTTATATCAATTATAGAAATAATACCCTCATCAAACATCTCCTCACATCTGATATAAAACTTACCATTTGAAGGATTAGGATAAATAGTAATACCATATTTATCAAGTTCTTCAATAGCAGTGGAAGTAAATTCTACAGATATATCTAAGGTTGAACTATTAACAATTAAATCATCAGACTTTTTACTATAACCTGAAGCAGATACTTCATAAATATAATTACCGTTTGGTAAATTAAATTTTGCTAATCCATCTGAACCAGTTAATTTATTATAACTTGTTACTTCTTGGTCATCATTTATAGTAATAAACGCTCCATTTAATGGATCACCATTTTCTGTTATAACAAAATTAATGTCATACTTCATAGCTGTCATTGTAACAGTTTCTTGAATAAAACCAGTAATATCAAGATGATCTTCGATTTTTCCATAACCATCACACTCAACAACATATAACTTATTTAATTCATATAATACATCCGTAAAAGTTACAGTGCCATTTGTAGTATTCTTGGTTGAACCATCAAATGTTACTTTGGCTGTAAGAGCATCTTCATTTTGATTAATTATTTTAAAAGTTATATTGTATTTGGCAGGCACTAGTGTAATATTTTCAATTTTATCTAAACCATTTACATCTATTAATCCTGAATAATCATTATAGCCTGGTGCAAATACACTGTACTCAAACTGACCATCAATTAGTCCTATTATAACTTTTCCATTTTCATCTGTAAAAATTGTACGATTATCTATTAAGATTGTAGCACCTACAATTGGATTAGTGCCTTCCATAACATTAAAAGTAATCTGATTTTTATCAATACAGCTTATCTCAGCTTTCCAACCACTGCGTGATTCAGCATAATCTGATTCAAATGCAAAAGTTAATGCTCCTAAAGAATTTGAAGCAGTTACAACTCCCGGAGGACTATTTTTACATCCACTATAAATTAGTTCAGCATTCTCATCAACTCCATCATATATGTAAAACATATCATAACATTCTGTTGTACCAGATTCTTCAACATCAAATTCTAAAAAATTAACTTTAGAAAATGACCCTTGTGCTTCAGGCATCAAAGTAATTTTATAATTTTCATTATTACTATAATTTGAACCATCAGCACCAGAGTCATAGAATAACCCTAAGCAAGTATTTACAGTTCCGCCTTGACTAATAAGAAATTCAGGAATAACACCTACAGAAATTGTTTTTGCACCAGCAATAATATATTGCTCATCGTTACCACCTTTTAAATCCATTCTCAATTTAACAGGGGTTCCTTCAATTGCTCCTACGGCAGATGTTACATTATATACAGCATTTACATTCGTATTAGCTTTTAGCTCATTAATACTAAAATTTGAGTTATTTATTGTTAACCATTCGGAACCAGATACTATTGTTAATAAAGCAGAAATATTATTTATGTCTGCATGCCCTAGGTTTTGAGCATCTATTAATATATTTGCCGTTTCACCTGCATCTAAAATTCCATCATTATCTCCCACTTCTGAATCATCTATTATTAATTCTCCAATAGATAGATTAGGTGCATTAAGTACTAATTCAAAATCAGTATTCCAGGTATAAGGTTGTGCACCGTCATCACCCGTTATTTCAAGATTGAAGTTAACTACATGTTGATCGGTAACATTATTATTAATTGAAACATTAAATGCTTTATTCAATAATTCTTCAATTCCAGCATTAATTATATCAATAGAGTCAGTATTATTTAAAATTGTTACATTCTGATCTTCTGTAGATAATACAGCTACGACATTATGAGCATCAAATCCACTGCCAATTATAGCAATATTTTTCAATTTAACATCAAGAGAAATATTTTCACCATATTCAGCTAAACCATTATTATTTTGTGTTGAATCATTAACAATTACTTCTGAATTAATAATATATGGTCGATCAGCAGGTAATATATTTATCTTTTCTATATATGGTATTTTATTTTGTGCCGTAATAACAAGATCTAATACATCAATATTTGTCAATTCATCAAATGTAAGTTCAGCAATACCTGCATCATTACTAATTTTAACATCAAGTAATTCTCCATTTAAAGAAATAGCAATATAAGCATTAGGTATTGTGTTTACAATAAATGAATTCATCCCAACTATAATAGATTGAGGTTGTAGTTCCACTGTAATTTCATCTGGAATTCCAATATAATTCATAAGAGAAGGATCTCCCATTAAATGATAAATTTCCCAATGATAGGTCCTTAAATTTGAAGAAGAAGCTTCAACAGCGAGGTTACCGCCATGTATCATCTGTCCTTGTGTAATAAACCAATCGGACTTGGCTTCACCGTTTTGATGAAACAATTTATCATAAGCACCCAGTTCAGAACCTTCATAAGTAGGGTTTGCTGAGATACTACCTAAACCTACACCCCACCAAAAATCTTCATCCCAAAATGAGCTGTTTGAAGCACCAATATAAGCTACAGCACCTTTATCAGGAGTCTGAACAATTAACTCTCCAAAACAGTCGTTTTCATCAAATTTATTTGACAAACAACAGTTTCCTATTAACAATCCATATTTATTAATGTTTTGTAATCCATTAATATCATAAATCTTAAACGCTGGATCCTGCCATCCGGCAGCTTCGCAATGAGCAGTATAATTACCTAATCCTACTCCTTCATTAATTTTGGCGTGTATTGAAGCGACAGCACCAGGATTATTAGAGGAAAGCACGCCGCTATCATCTTTATACAGATATATATGGGTGTTTAGGCCATTTGATTCATTTATATAATTTTGGGTTGCATATCTGATAGCACCATTACCGTGTTTTGGGGCAAAGGTTGGGTCTTCACCTGCTATCATAACCGCCTCACCCAAATAAGTAGGATCCGGAAGTTCATACTTTTCATATGTTAATGTTTTTTTAATTTGTGGTTGAAGTTCTGCCACACTTGAAGCAGAAAACCTTCCGTAATAAACTTCGGGAAGTCTGTCTCCGGTATATTCACAGTAATATAAATCTGTCACATGATAGATATCCATACCCATATTATCTATAAGCGCAGTTTGAGTTGTAGTATAAGCAGGGATTTGCTCCACATCACCTACAAATAAAACAAAACTCGGTGCACTTTCCCCTTCAGGTGGATTATTGTAAAGATCTTCAAGGTAATCATGAATCTCAGTCTTGGAGAATCCTATTTCATCGGTATACGCTGTAACAACATTAAAACCTTTCTTCTTTTTCCAATCTATAAAAGCTTGTAAAGTTTCTTCAAACATTCTGTCGGAAACAATAACATACTTAACCGGAGTATTATTTATAAACTCCTTACTATCGGATTTAAAATTAATTGCTAAATTATTATTTGAAAAATAAGGTGAACTATATATATTTTTATCAATAGATTTTGTACTATTTGTAAATTTTATATCGATAACAATATTGTTTAAAACAATTAACTCATTGTCGACAGGATTATATTGAAGAGGAGAAATTTCGATCCTACCAAAACGCTTATCCCTCATTATACCAGAATTTTCAAAAATTGCTATTTCTTTTTTATAAAATCGATTTGTACTATAAATCTCTTCGTTTTTATGAAACTTTATTTTATCAGTATCGGCACTTTTTGATACAGAAGCTTGAGCAGGTATAATTTTAACATCTAAACCAAATTCATTTAGGTTAATTACTTCCTCTTCATAACTTAATACATTAATGGTTACATCGGCTCCAATAGGAACTTCTATTAACTTACTTAATACAGGAAGTTCGGGTGAACCAACATCGAAAGTTTTTATTAAACCATCTATGTTCACTTTAATAAAATTACCATGCTTAGTATTGTCTTCTTTTAATTTTATTTCGGCTAGTGAATTTTTTAATTGAAATCCATCAGCTCTGTTTTTAGATACCTCAAACTTAGTTGCATTCGCCTTTCCCAATTTAATCTTTATGTTATTCTGCGCAAACGAAATCGATGATACAGTAAACATAAAAACTAAAAACCATGTAAAAATCTTTCTCATAAGGATAATTTTAATTTATTAATTTGAGTTGTTTTATTGATTGTATGTATATATTGATTAGCACTTTAATAAAATTGTATTTTAGCTCTCGATTGAGTTTTTTTTAAATTAATAATTTACTTTATCGCATATCTAATGCATTTTTTAAAATACGATGAAGCAAAATATTTAACTAACACAACTTCTTTAGCTTATTTTAACAATATTACTTTTCCAAAATTTCTGTTTTAAAAATCTTTTCTATTCTTTAAATCTTCAAGATATCTCACTAAAGAAACCAGATCGCTAACATCCTGTAAAATGTATTCACCATTTATAGATTTTTTATCTATCATACTAAATAACATTTGTTTTGTAAAATCAGTAACATTATCAAATTTTTCTAAACATTCTTCTATCATTTGTTTTCTGCTCATACATTTTTGATTTTCTTAAACAAATTCTGATTTTAGCTTTTATCAAGGCATTAACATACTTTTAACAAATACAATACATCAATTTTTCTCTTATTTTTAAAGTGGGGAGTGAAATAATAAACATTTCACTCTCCACCAATTAGATTAATAGAAAAACATTTTATGTTAATCTATTTTTAGATCATTATTGTATTAATATCTTCTTAGTTACAACATTATCTTTAACTGAAACTCGAACATAATAGATACCTTTAGCAAATTCTGTCATATCAATATCCTTTTCATTTATAATTTTACTTTTAAAAATTACTTTTCCTTGAATATTAATAATTTCAACATCATGTTCTTCTGATTCTTCAGTAGAGATAACAAGTTTAAATCTTCCATTACTTGGATTTGGATATAAATTAATATCAGTAATAGATATTATCTCGTTATCAATTCCAGTATTAAAGTTTACTTTAACTATATACTCCTTAACATCACTATTTTGTGCTGTAACAGTATATACTACATCATTTGTAAAGTCTTGAATCTCTCCAGATGCAGGAGTTACTGTTGCTTCTGCTGATAAAGTAATAGTAGGTATTAATGCGGATACATCTGCACCTGCATTAACGGATAAAGTAATTGTATTATCTTCAATTACACCAACAACCTTAGGATCAAATTCTTCAAAATCAAATGTTAAAATTGAATTTTCATGATTTGGTGCTATAGTTAAATTAACAGTATAATTCCTTTCATCACCATTTTCAGCTGTAACTACATATTCAACAGTATTCGTAAAATCTTGCGCTACACCAGTTGCTGGAGAAATATTTGCATTAGTTGAAACAACAATAGTTGGTACTAATGTAGTAATATCAGTTCCATAAGGTACAGTAATATTAATTCTACCTTTGGTATGATCAATTTCATCAGCCTCTACTACTGGATCTAATTCTTCAAAAGTAAATGCCATTACTTTATTTTCAGTATTAGATTCAACAGTTACACTAACTGTATATGATTGTTCATCACCATTTTCTGCAGTAACTGTGTACACAACATCATTAGTAAAATCTTGTTCTACATCAGAAGCTGGAGAAACAGTTGCATTATCAGAAATTGTAAGTGTAGGTATCAAAGTAGCTAAATCAGTTCCATAAGGTATTAATAAAGTAACAATATGAGATACTTCATCAATACTACCAACTACTGCAGGATCTAGCTCGTTAAAGTCAAATGTTAATATTGAATTCTCAGTATTCTGAGCAATAGCAACACTAACTGTATAAGGCTGTTCATCACCGTTTTCTGCTGTTACAGTATATACAACATCATTAGTAAAATCTTGTGCTATATCAGAAGCTGGAGAAACAGTTGCATTATCAGAAACTATAATTGTTGGTACTAGAGTAGCTAAATCAGTTCCGTAAGGTACCGTTAAGTTAACTGTAAAGTCAATTTCGTTTACTTTACCAACAACTGCAGGATCAAGCTCAGTAAAGTCAAATGATCCAATCGAGTTCTCCGGACTTGGTAGAGGCATAATTGGACCAACAGTAGCTTCAACCGGAAGACCTGTTAACATACCTGTTACGGCAACCGGAGTAACCTCAAATGTTATGTATTTATCAAGGTCAACTTCTACTAAGGTGTATGATAGTGTGGTTTCACCTGCAATCTCAGTTTTATTTAATCCCAAATCATCATCAGCACGATACCACTTAAAGGTAGTAGCGCCTTCTACAGCATCATTGGCATCATAATAATCATACAGGGCAGTTAAAGTTTGTCCAACCTGTGCTGTTCCAAGAACCATTACATTTACGGCTGTTGGGGCCAACTCTTCAGTAAAGTTAATGGTATAAATCTGACTGTTACCATTTTCAGCTGTTACATCGATAGTTACAGATCCGGGAACCTCTGTATCGCCTGAGACAATTACAATTGACCTGCCATCGTTTACTATATAATCAACCACAGGTATAGTTGTTGTACCATTTGGAAGAATTTCATTATAAGTGATTACAGCAGGATCAAAACCGGCCAGGCTGGCTCCATCAAGCGTAATATCACTTAAAGTAACGTCTGTTGACACACAAGTTACATTTGCCATAAATCCGGCATATGCAGGTGTGTAACTAGCTGCATCGGAAACAAACTTCAAGGTTAAAGTACCATCTGATGCAGTAGACATATATCTTCCGGGATCTTCAGTATAATAATTATATTTTCCAAATTCGGCAACTGGACGGACTGTATCACCATTATGCACCTCTAAATAATGATCATAATCTGTTTTCATATCAAAAGAAGTGAAATCAACAACTACAGCATCGTTAGGATTAGAGGGATATAATGTCACAACACCTTCAAATCCGTATGAATAATTACCATTTACACCTCCATCATCGGTTAATATATAACCACAATCTGTAATTTCTTGACCAATACCTGTCATTGTATAAAATTGTGATATTATCGTATTTCCCTGTGCAGATGTTACTCCAGGTGTTTCAATATTTCCGTTTATAATAAATGAATTACACTCAGCATCTACAACATTTCCAAGGCTTGCACCTGCTTTAATATCATAAGTAAGCCAGAAGTAATTTGTTCCGGATAGTAATTCCTGGTCGCCTGTAATTGTAAACTGCCCGTTTGGAGAAACAACTTCGGTACCAAATTGGGTTGTAGTTGCAAATTCACCGCTGGTACCTGTGTACCATAACTTGGCGTTGGCTATATCAGTTACCGGAGCATCACTTCCATTAGTATTCAATACAAATTCAGTAATATTGAGTGGGAATCCGAAGCCGGTTGTTGAAACTTCAATTGCCATTACCTTATTTTCAGTAGAGTTTTGAAGTGCAACACCTTTTCCCTGTGTAACAAGGGCATTATCATACGCCATCGATTCCATGGCATAACAAGAAACTTTGGATTTCCAACCCTGTGAGTTTGCATCCCTACCATCGGATTCAAATTGAATAGTTAAGCTACCATCAGTAGAAGTCGACTCATATGTGTTTAACTCCTGATTATCCTTAGTTATTTCTGCCAATACCGGTGCATTACTTGATGCTCCATTGTATATCGTAAGCTTATCTGTAAAATCACCAAGCTCTAGCTCAAGAAATTCGAAACGAATACCTGCTCCGGGAGTTGCCGGAAAGAATGTAGTTGTTCCATCAAAATTAGTAGAGAATGTACCATCAGCACCACCGTCATCATAGAATATCATATCACAAACAGTAACAGATTCTGTACTTTCAAGCATATTCATAGTTCTTTCAACTGTTCTATGCCCCATTGGTGCAGTAACACCCGGAATATGATACGCTCCGTTAACTAAAACACTATCACACTCAGCATCAATAAAATCATCTCTTCCTGCATCAACTGAAATATCATAAGTAAGCCAGAAATAATTGGTTCCTTCAGCTAATGTTGTATCACCGCTAATTGTGAATGCTCCATCAGGGGCAAAAAGATCTGATCCAAATTGGTTGGTAGTGGCAAATACATTGCTTGTACCGGTATACCATAAACGTGCTGTATCAATATCAGCAACATTTGTACTACCATTAGTGTTTAATACAAACTCCGTGATATTAGTTAATGGATAATTTCCACTTGCTACCACTTCAATCCCAATAATATGCTCATTTTGCGTGTCATAGCTTACCGGTTCAAAATTCTGAGTAGTAGTAGATGAAGCGTACTCCATTGCAACAACAGTATAACAAGTTACGTTCGCTTCCCAACCCGAACCGTTCGAATTGTTATCAGAACCGAACTTGATGGTTAAACTTCCATCGGCAGCAGTTGACTTAACAGTTTCAGCACCATCATAGCCGTGGATTTGACCAATTTGAGGTTCACTTGTTGAATTTCCATTATAGATCTCTAAATAATCATACCCGGCTTCAGTACCAAAAGAGACAAACTCTATTTTAACTCCATCTCCCGGATTTTCAGGATAGATGGTTAGTTCACCGGTAAAATTATTTGAATAATAATTTGATGCACCACCATCATCATATAAGGTAAAACCACATTTTGTAATAGAGTTACCTGTACCACCAGGCATTAAAACGAAATTACCAATTTCTTTATTTCCGGCAGGAGCTGTAACAGTAGGTGTCTCTGCATTTCCGCCTACAGTAACAGATGTACATTCAGCATCGATAAAATTTCCGGCTGTAGCACTTCCTTTAATATCGTAAGTTAGCCAAAAATGATTTGTACCTTCTTCAAGGTTTACGTTACCGGTCATTGTAAATACACCATCCGGGGCAGGTACATCAGTACCAAACTGAGTAGTTGCCTCAAATGTTGCACTTGCTCCAGTGAACCACACGCGTGCGTTTTCGATATCGGCAATATCTGTGGTACCGGTGGTGTTAAAGCTTAGTTCGGTAACATTTAAAGGATTAACTTCCCCCGTTGTAACCACTTCAACAGCCATAAGTTGTGCATTTCCAGTTCCCAAAGGAAGTATTTCGGTTGTTTGTGACGATGTTGACGACTCAAACACCATTGGGCCCGGTTCGTAAATCCGTATATCATCTAATCCAATGTTTTTATCCCAGGAGTCACTTACCACTTTAAACTGGATTTTAACCGCATCCGATTTATAAGGAGTCAGGTTTAATCCAACTTTTTCCCAGCTTGTAACTTGTGTATTTAAATTCAGAATATTAGTCCAGGTACCATTTGAGTACACATTTACCTCAAGCTTTGATGTACCACCTGTTTTAGGAAGTATCCAGTAAAACTCCAGCTTTGCATCAGTAAGAGCAGAAAGATCGAGCAATGGAGAAGTTAACATAGCTACTTTCGAATCTGAACTATAACAGTTAACATAAGCAAAATATCCGCTACCGCTTGTATTATCGGCAGAAATAGTCCCACCGGAAGAACTACTTTTATAGGAAGAAAAATCCCAATCATAAGTATTGGCAGCTTCATTTACCCAATCCACTGGAATTTCACCCGCATTTTCGAAGTCTTCAGTCCATGGGAAAGCAGAAATTGCCTGAATTGCAGTAACATCAGTACTATAAGCATCATTGGTAGTATTTACATCCACTACACCATTAGGCATACTTGTACTTGCACTTATTGTATATGAACCTGCAGAAGCAAAATCAAAAGAGCCAACAACAACCTGTTCAGTTGCACCCTGTGCAAGATCACCATTCCAGGTAAAATCTGTTTGAGCTGCATCATTAACTGACCATGAAATAGTAGCACCGGTGAGGTTATCAGTCCCCAGGTTTTTGATACTTGCAGTTACATCCTTCACACCAGTTGAAAATTCAGCTCCCGGAGCATCAATGCTAGCAATTCCGGCATCATTAGGAACAAATGAATAACCGTGAATTTTTACATCATCGATAGCAATATTACGCATGTTATCACTAATCACCTTAAACTGAACCTTCATACCTGAAGAAATATACGGAGTAAGGTCAAGCTCCACCTTTGTCCAGGAAGCAACCTGATTCTGTAAGCCAGCAATCACATTATTATTCCATGTTCCGTTTGAATATACATTTACTATCAAACGTTCATTATAATCAGATTTTGGACGTTGCCAATAAAATTCAAGTGTTGCATTATCTAATGAAGATAAATCAAACAATGGAGAAGTTAGAATCCCTTCTTTATCGTCCAAAGCAGAAAATGCATTAAAATATGCAAAATTCCCTGTTCCACTATTATCAGCTGAAATAGCACCTCCGCCAGATGTAGTACTGCTAATAAAAGTCCAATCCTCATCATTAGTAAGTTCGTTTACCCAACCGGCAGGTATTGCTGTAGCCGCATCGAAGTTTTCAGTCCAAGGAAAAGCATTGATTGCAGCAACTGTAGTAACATCAACACTTCCAGCATCGTTTGCTACTTTTTCGTCAGCTACACTATTAGGCATGCTCGTGTTAACATTAATAGTATATGTGCCTTCTGTAGAAAAATCAAATTGTCCCAGGGTTACTTGGTCTGTTTCTCCCTTTAATAGGTTTCCTGCCCAAGAAAAATCCGTTTGAGCTAATCCATCAACAGACCAAGAGATAGTTGCACTTGTAAGATCAGTTAAACCATAATTTTGAATGGTAGCAGTTACATCTTTTATACCTGCACCAAATTCACCGACAGGATTAATAGAACCTATACCAACATCATTAGCTGCTGGCGGGGCCGCATAAAATGTAACTGTAACATTTGTTGCTTGGTGACCTCCATCTGGATAAGCATCTTCAATCCATAGCTTCCATGTACCGTTAACCTCTTCACTGTTAAAATTGCTTAGGTTTACACTATACGTACCATTTGACTCCTCACTTGCAATTACAATTGAAGTTCCGGTTGGTGATTCCATATGAAAAGAGCTTTCATAAGCCCAGTTATCGGTAGCCCAAGTATAATCGATTTTCACATTGGATATTTCACCTGTCTCTGCGACAACAATATTTGACCATCCTGAATAATCGTAGGTACTTGCGCCCCAATCGCCACCAGGACTGTTTACGACATTGTACACATACTGTGCATTAGCATTAAACGTTAATGTCAAAAAGACAAAAACAAATAATGTTTTAAATAATCCTTTTAAAAAGGACTTGTGTAGTTTTTGTTTCATAAATTTAGTTTTAAGGTTAATTAATAGATATAATAAAGGTTTTATATTATAACATACGAGATCTTTCGATATCGTTTTTAGTAAACTTTATTGAATTATTACTTCCCCTTTTCTTTCGACTTTAAAGAAAGTTTTAATAAAATCAAATGCAGAATTTAGTAGTACTACATTATATAACATAACCACAAAACAGCTACTACATTATATAACGCGATAAAAAAAACAAAAGCGATCTAATCGATTAATCCTCTCTCTATATGCATCTTACACTAGCAGTGTTTTTGTATTTATTTAAATGAAAGAATTTGTCTTCTTAGATAGATTTATTTAATAAGTCACTTAAAATAATTATCTGAAATATGAAAAATAAAAAAAAACTGCCTTTTCAGACAGTTTCCCATTACTAATAATTGTATATGTATTAAAAAATTACTTTTTAACAACCTTCTGAACAGACACTTCCTCTCCACAAGTAATTTTAACAAAATAAATTCCACTTTGAAGATTAGAAATATCTAATTCACTTAAGTTTTCATTTAGTTGTTTTTTAATAAAAACAGTACCTGAAACATTAAAAATCTCAATAACAGTCTCTTCTTCAATACCACTAACAAATAGTTTTGAGTCTGTTGGATTTGGATATAATTCAACATAAAATCCTTTATTTAAATCATCAATATTGGTCAGGTTATTTTGCCCTGCACCTGTAATGTTCACAGTATAGTCTTCAACTTCTCCATAACTAAAAGACTCACATGGAGTTTGAGCAGCATTGTATTTCATAGAAACTCTCATCCTGGTTGATCCACTTGCAGCAGCACCTACTGTAAAAGAACCGTTAACAGTTGTTTTACTCATTGAACCTGCATCGAATACCAACTCATTGGCATCATCAAAGTCTCCATCTACATTGTAATCAATCCATATTTTCCAGTATTCATCATAGGATGAACCTGAAAATCCAGGAGTTAAGGAAATATTAGCGACACTTCCGGCTTCAAGAGAAATCACTTGTGCAGTAAAATCGGAATATCCGGTACTTACAGAAGCATTCGAGAAGCTTGCAATAGCAACCTGGGCAATCCATTCATAAGAGTAATCGTTACCTTTCGACGAACAATAAACCAATGGAATATCGGTTGTTGTTGTTTGAATTGAATTACTTGCAGCTGAACTATTTCCTGCCGCATCCTTTGCCACTACATAGAATGAATAGCTTGTTAATGCAGTTAAACCTGTAACCGTATAGCTGTTATTCGAACTTGAAGCTTCCAATACACCATCCTTATAAATATCATATCCTGCAACCACAACATTATCGGTTGATGCTACCCAGTTTAATTCAATAGTAGAAGCCAAAATATTGGACGCATTTAGTCCTGTTGGTACCGATGGTGCAATGGTATCAACGATTGGATCTCCAAAGTTTACAGTATAATCCTCTACTTCACCGTAACTAAAACTTTCACAAGGTGTTGGCGAACCATTATATTTCATCGATATGCGCATTCTGGTAGTTCCCGTAGCTGTCGGATCAACTGTAAAGTTACTAGTTACTGTTGTAGAACTCATGGTTCCGGCATCAAAAGCCAGCTCATTGGCATCGTTAAAATCGCCATCGGCATTATAATCAATCCAAATCTTCCAGTATTCATTGTAAGATGATCCAGAGAACCCCGGTGTTAAAGAAATATTCACTACACTAGCAGCATTCAGGTTAATTATTTGGTTCGTGAAATCTGCATAACCTGCACCTCCTGATGTATTAGAGAAAGTTCCTATATCAACCTGTGCAATATACTCTGAAGTGGTATTATCAGATTGTGATGTACAATATTGTATCTGGATATCGCTGGTAGTTGCCTGTATAGTATTACTTTCTGCTGACTCATTTCCCTTTGCATCTTTTGCTTTTACATAGAAAGAATAAGTAGTTGAAGCAGTAAGGCCGCTTACTGAATAATTTGTGTTTGAAGTAGAACCTTCAAGGACACCATCTTTATAAATATCATATCCTGTTACTCCAACATTATCGGTTGCTGCTGTCCAGTTTAAATCAAGCGAACTTTCCGTTATATTTGAAGATGCCAGAGCTATAGGTGCTGTAGGAGCTTCGGTATCCGGATCTGCCGTTGTAACATTTAATGCAGTACTTGCTGCAGAAGCATTACCTGACGCATCTTTTGCAATCACATAAAATGAATAGCCGGTTGAAGGCGTTAAGCCATTGATGGAATAAACAGTACCGTTTGTGCTGCCTTCTAAAACACCATTTTTATATACATCATAAACCGTAACCCCAATATTGTCGGTGGCAGGGTTCCATGTCAAATCAAAGCTGTTTTCTGTAATATTTTGAGCCAAAAGATTCGTTGGAACTGTAGGTGCTTCAGTATCCGGTACACCAAGTGTAATAGAAACCGTATAATCTTCTACTTCGCCGTAGCTGAAACTTTCACAAGGTGTTGGAAAACTATCCTCTTTTAAAGCTACTCTCATATGGTGAATACCCAAGGCACCTGCAGGTATCGAAATTGTACCTGTTGCAACTGTACTAAATGGTGAGGCCGGAGCATAAACTTCTTCGCCGGCATCGGTAAAATCGCCATCATTGTTAAAATCGATCCATATTCTCCAGTAAACAGGAACTCCTGAACCAAGAAAATTAGGAGTTATTTCAATTGGATAATCCTTTCCATCTTCCATGTTAAAGTATACACCTGTGAAATCTGAATATTTTGTGGCAACTGAAGCATTAGAAGTACCATTTACCTGTACATTCGTTATCCAGCTATAATCACTACTATAGCTTTTCGAAGTACAATGATCTGTCTGAATTGTTGTTCCTGTTTTTATGGCAGAATAAGCACTGATCCCAGCCGAGTTAATTGCTTTTACGCGAAATTCATAAGTAGTACCAGGATTTAAACCTGTAAAGGCGTAATGATCATATAGAGTATTTGCTGTTGTCCAGTCACCTCCAATTGTTCTGAATTGAACTTCGTAATTATAAGCATTCGATACCGCATCCCAGTGTACGGTAAGTTCTGTTGATTTGGCTCCTCCATAGCGAACATTTAAGGGAGCAAAAGGGATTACAGCAGGTGCAGCTTGTAAAGCTTTGTAGGCATTCATGCGGCCGCTTCCCATTTTGCCAATATACTCAGGATTTTGAGTGTATATTTCATCGGTATTTTGAACCAGGCGTTCCCAAACACCCATAGCTGTTATGTTCCCATAATTATTTGAAACAATCAATGCAGCTACACCGGAAACATGCGGACAGGCCATAGATGTTCCCATCATAGCACCATATCCATCATTAATATAAGTACTTTGAATACCGGTTGGGTCTGTTTGACTATAATTAGGGCATTCTCCTCCCGGAGCCGAAATATCTATCCAGGTTCCATAATTGGAATAATATGCTTTATTGTCCTTATTGTCAGTTGCCGAAACAGCCAGTACTTTTTCATAACATCCCGGCCACCATAAACCTTCATCATCATCGTTACCAGAAGCATAAATTACCAGGCCACCTTCCATGGCTTCGTTTGATCCTCCGGCAGTAGCTACAAAATAATCAATACCATCCAACACAGCCTGTTCGTATACATCATCTGTACCATAACCCCAGCTATTTTGAGAAATTACGGCTCCATTGTCAGCCGCATATGGATAAGCCTCAGCAAAACCATCGGCAGCGTTTCCCGAGAAAACTGTACAGGCCATTATACGAACGCCATCATTATTACCGGTTCCACCTGCAATACCTGAAACACCTATGTTATTGTTTGTTTCTGCGGCAATGGTTCCTGAAACATGTGAACCATGATCATCTGCAACAATAACCCTTGAATTAATTGCAAAATTATAACCGTTGATATCGTCGATATAACCATTATTGTCGTCGTCAATACCATTACCCGGAGTTTCACCCGTATTCACCCATATGTTACCAATAAGGTCTTCGTGATCAATATCCGGACCACCATCTTCAACGGCAACTACTACGTTTGAATTACCTGTTTCAATGGTCCATGCATCAAGAAGGCTGATATCGGCACCTGGTGTACCATCATCCTGCCCCGCGTTTTCATAATGCCACTGTTCGTTGAATTTGAAATCGTTGGTTCCGGACAAGGTTCCTTTAGAAGCTTTATTGTTTAACTTGTCATCAACACCAATTCTTCTTACTTCATGTCTTGCTTCTGATATGGCAATTTCTTCAACTTCACCAAACTTTTTAAGAACCGTCTTTAGCTCTTGTTTACTGTTAAATCGCACTTCATACCATAAGTGTAATCCAAATTCACGATGCCTTTGTTCATATTTACCTGCTTCACGAAAAACACGCTTCATTTGATATGTTTCTACTTCGGCAATTAAGGCATCCATTTTATCAATACCAGTTTTAAATCCTTTTGTTAATTGTCCAGAATTTTTTAAACTTTTAAGTTTTAAATGCAAAGCATCTGCCTTTTTAGATTCAGACTCCTTAAATTTTACCCTTAAAACGTTTTGGTAAACGCCATTCTTTACGTTCTGTTGCTGAGCAAAAATGCCTGAATATAACAGAACCATTACTAATGTTAAAATTTTAAATTTCATAATTATTCATTTTTTGATTTATACTTAGGTTTAATTAATAGTTCATAGTCTTTTAATACTATTAATAAATAGAATTAATCATCTTAATGATTATATCACGTTTATTTAGAATGTGCTGTTATAAAGAAATACTGTAGTAATTCCCAATAATGGGTATGCACAGTAAATCGAACAACATAAATGGTGAGTATGTTACACCTGCTTCATTTACTTTATGAAACAATAAAATAACATTTCCCAATTGTGCAGATTCTGAATTATAAAAATTAAATATTTTTATAATTTCTTAAAAAAAAAGGATAATAAATATTTTTCATTGTAATGGGTTTTAGGTTAATGTAAATTTCAATTAGAGTATTTTTGTTTTTATTTTTTACTAAAGCTTACTAAATATTAAACGTATTATTATTAAGTACACACCCACATATCCCGCAAAAAGTATTTCCAATAAACTACCACGCCTAATGATCTATCTTAAACTTATAATTATTACAAAAGATTGACTATTTTAACGCCTTCAATCCTCTGAAGTTTAGGCTTACTATATTAGGTCAGCACAACTCTTAAAAGAATAATACATTCATTATAAATTAATTTTATACTTCTGAGGCTAATTAAGTGTTTATTTTTACAAATTATAAAATAAACACTACTACATTATATAACACAAAATTAAAAGCACTACTACATTTAATAACGTTTACCCACTACACATCTAATAAAAAAACTGTCAAACCAACATCAACTCTACTTTACAATAAGTTAAATTAAGAACACTCCTTCTTTATTACATAACAAGAAAATAATTATATTCTTTTGTATAAACTACAATTTACAAACCTTTTCAATATAGTCTGATACAAATGTAAAAGGGCTGTCAATAATGACAGCCCTTTTATTCTTCATCGTATTAAGGTTATTTTTAAGTGCAAAACATCCCTAATTATTTAATAATAATTTTTCAGTGAAAATTTCACCATCTATATTAATCTGTATAAAGTAAATACCATTAGATTGCCCTGATAGATTAACTACATTATTTAAATTATTCATGATATTCTTTTTCAGAATAACTTTTCCATTGCTATTTACTATAGAAATTGATGTGTTTTTTGTAGTATTGTTAATATCTATAAAGAAATTTCCATTTGAAGGGTTAGGATAAATATTAAAACTGTATCTATCTAAATCATTAACTCCAGTTGCAATTAACTCCATATTTATATTAATATCTTTATCTGAATCTGTTAAGTTAAAAGAATCTTCAACTTTATTATAAGCTGTTCCAGTAATCGTATAATAATATAAACCACTTGAAAGATTAAATAAAGATAACCCTTCAGAATCGGTTGTCTTATAGTATGTTTCTTGATTTTCAGATTTCACAGTTACATAAATTCCTTCCAGTGGAACTTCTTCATTTTTAATAATGAAATTAACATTGTATTTATTTAATTTCATATTAATATTTATAGTTTTATTTCGAGTAATATCTATATTATCACTTACAGTAGCATATCCTTCATATTCTATGGTATACGGAACTTCTAATTTATAAACTAAATCAGAAAATACGATTATTCCATTAACAGCACTTAAAGTTGTCCCATTTAAAGTAACCTTAGCATTTATCGGGTTAGCATTTTCGTCGTTAATTTTGAAAGTGATATTATATTTTTCAATAACTAATACAACATTTTCAGTAATATCTGCTCCATTAGGGTCAAGTTTTCCATCAAAATCAACAAACCCATTAGCTTTTACTGTATAGTCATATTTACCATTTCCGATATAAAAAGAAATCTGACCATTTTGGTCTGTAATATATTCTTTACTATCTACTAATATTGATGCATTATTAATTGGATTTGTACCATCAGTGACATTAAATACAACCAGATTATCCGTTGCTTCTACACAACTAATTTCTGCATTCCATCCTGCTTTTGAGAAGTCGTTATCAGAATTAAACACAAATGTTAATGCTCCGGCTGGGTTTGTTGCTGTAATAACATCAGGAGTATTTGCATTGCAATAAACACCAATAAGTTCAGCGTTATCGCTTTCACCATCATAAACATATAACTCATCATAACAATTTCCACCATTACTTGATTCTATATCAAATTCAGTAAAATCTACACTTGTTAAACTCCGAACAGCTTCCGGCTTTATCGTCAATGTATAGTTTTCGTTATTACTATAGTTTTCGTCTTTACCTCCTGAATCCATAAAGTAACCATAACAAGTTGATATTAAACCTCCATTACTTATTAAATATTCTCTTGGTCCACCAATAAAAACAACTTTGTTATGTTTAATGTTATATTGTCCATATTCGCCACCGGTAATATTTAATTCCATCTCAATCTTTGTATGTGTTGCTGCTTCGGTCGAAGCTGTAACATTAAATACAAAACTTGAATCCACACCCATTGCAAGTACTCCTGCATTAAAAACTCCAGAGTTAACAACAAGGCTACCTTGTTCTAATGTAATTACAAGATCCCCCATAACATCAGTTATATCAACATGTCCTTCGTTCTTAACAGGAATTACAATATTTGCAGTTTCACCAGGATCCAGAATTCCATTATTATTTCCTGTATCAGAATCATCAACTATAACTTCGGCAGTAATCAACTTAGGAGCATTCACTTTAGTACTAATCTGAGAATTCCACGTGTAAGTACTATCCAGATATTCTCCTTCTATTTCCACATTAAATATAAGTATATGTTGATCCGGTATATTACTGTTTATTTTAGCTTCAAAAGCATTCATTTTCAGAGATTCTGTACCACCGGAAATATCACCTACCGAAACAGTATCGTCAATTAAGCTAACAAATATATCATCAGTTAAAATTGTAGCTATAACATTTGTTGCATCAAATCCACTTGTAGCATCTGTTATATTTTCAAAATTAATATTTAAATTAATGTTTTCTTCAAAATCAGCAACACCATTATTATTACCTAGTATGTCGTTTATAGTAAAGTTATTTACAATAATATAAGGGCTATTTGCTGGAAGAATTGGTATCCCAGCAATATAGGTAACTTTATTATAAGCTGTAACAGTTAGCTTTAAGGTATCATGTGTTTCTATAGGCTCAAAATTAATTGTTGAAGTTCCACCTGAAATTACTCCTGTTCCAATAATTTCATTATTAAGAGTTAAAGAAACAAATGCACCTTCATCACCATTAATAACAAACTGATCCTCTCCCATATAAAGAATATCATTATGAGAAACAATTAAATTTACTGGTGTTTTAGTACGTACATTAAGAGACGGATCCCCAAAAATTGTCCAAGTGTCAGCATCTTGTACACTTTCAGCACCGTATTCATCTAACATGTGCATACTTCCATTAAAGGTAATACCTCCAAATGTTCTTTTAATGTTATTTTCAACACTTTCAATCAATATATCAATCATCTCATCCTGAGCATCCATTGGTGGTGCCCAATTCTGATTAATGGTTGAAGCAATCATAGCAACCGCTCCTGTAGGATTCCCGTTATTTGTTGCACGTAACCAACTTTCAGCAAAACAAGTTTGTCCGTGAAATTTACCATTAAGACAGGCGACACTAATAATAAATGGAAGTTTATTTTCATTAACCAAGTTATCTACTTGATAATTTGTAAAATAGGTTGTCCCCCACAAGTTATCTAAACCATGACCTATATAATCAATAATACCTACACCATTATTAACAGCTGCAGATACTGAGGCTGCAGAAGCTCCCGGATCATAAATTTGTTTTACATCACTATAACCATATCCTAATAAATCCTGACGAATATTTTCCATATGCTGCGCATCAGTCTCGCCATCATCACTATAACTGCCACCACCTTCAGCCGAAGCAATACCTACTCCATCATCAAACCAAGTATCTGATTCAGTTATATCTCTTTCGTAATGTATAGTTCTTTGCACCTGCGTTTCCACATCAGCAACACTTTCAGCAGAAAAACGACCTACGAATACTTCAGGATATGAATCATCACCTGAAATATACCCGTATGCATTATCAGAATGCCCTTGTGGAGTGTCACCAACTGCAAGATCTACTATAATTGATGGAATATCTTCACCATCACCTATTAAAAGAACATAAGTTAAACCTTTATTATTATAATAATCTGCTATGAAGTTTTTAATATTATCTGCAGAGGATCCAATTTGTGATAACTCAACTAATTCTGTTTGAATACCTTTTTGTTTTTTCCAAATAACAAAATCTTCCATAGCATTCATATACTTAGTAGGAGATATTATTAATAAATTCCCCTGCTCTTCTAATGGAGTATATTTCGAATTATTACTATAATTTAAAAAGTGATTTTTATAAATATTTTTGTATTCAGTATCAGATTTTACTGATTTACTATCTCTATCAATAATATTTACCGTTCCTTTTTTTCTAGGAATTGGTGAAACTTCTACAGTAATCTCAGTATATATTCTCAATGTTTTAGATACCGGGTTATACCTGAATGGCTGAAACATCACAGTTTGTCCCCTGTATTGACGTAAAATATAAGGATTATTTAATTTAGCAATATTTTTAGGGAAAAAAGCATCTTCAGTATATACTTTACCATATTTATAATTTATGGAGTTGGGGTCTTGATTTCTTTTTATATTTCCCTTCGATGGCGCAATATCTATATTTTCTATTTCAATAAATTCTGAATCAATTAGCTTTATTCGCATTTCTGCAATATTTGGAATTATTACTGAAGTAGTAAATTTAGGTAAATCAGGAGCACCTTCAATTAATAGCATTGATCCATCCTCTGCATTAATTACGAATGCTTCTCCTTTTTCAGTAATGACACTTTGCTTTGAATAATTATTAACTGAACATTTAATTCTTATAGTTTCAGTTTTTGAATTCTGTAATTCAATTGAATTAATATTTCTTGCTTTTATATTTTTACTCGATTCTCCATTTGCAAACATGCTTAATAGCGTTAGGAGAAAAGTTATAATAATACTTTTATTAAAAATATCTTTTTTCATACTTACCTTATCTTAGTTAAAACTATATCATATAACTCAGCAGATTTAAACTGAAAATTCATTATACATTAAATTACAGAGTTCTCAGTTTGGATTATTCGTACTGGTTACAAACATTATAATTTCCTTTGTTTATTATTTATATTCAATGTAATCAATATAAAACATGCATTAAAGTGGTTTAAGGAAACCTATATTTGGTAAGTCAAAAAAATTGCAATTTTCGAAATACTAAACCCCCAAAATTAGTATTACCTTATTTTTCTTTTAAAATTTTTTAGAGATTGTCTCAATTATAATTGAGACAATCTCTAGAGTTTATGTTCAGTTAATGATTATTTCACTAAACCTATCTTTTTTACGGTTACTTCATTATCTATAACTACTCTTACAAAATAATTTCCTTTAACAAATGAAGAAACATCAATTGTATTAAATTCTTCGGCATCTTTAATTACTTTAACAACATTTCCTATAACATTGTAAATGTAAATTGTTCCACCTTTCACATTAGTAATATGTAATATATCACTTACAGGATTAGGATAAATATTTATAAATAATCCATCAACATCATCTATTCCAGTAGTTTCTGAATATGTATGCTTTATTGTTGCCATATCTGATTCGCCAGTTGAATAAAAAGCTTTTACACCAAAAGTATACTCTATTCCATCAACTAATCCTTCAATTTGATATGATTGATTTGTTGTAATATCAACTTCTGCATTATCAAGATAAACTTTAGATCCTACAAGAGACTTACTATAGTTCTCAATTTCCCATGAAAAGTTAGCAGCACCACTAATACTACCATTGCTAACATTTAAGTTAAATGGGGCAGATTTCTTCTCAATTAAAACAACATCAATATTTGTATCATCAATAATTTCAATACCCTCTTTTTCATACACTTCGAACCCATTTTGTTTCACAGTTAAAGTATAAACTCCTGTTGCAACGTACATAGTAATTTCTCTGTTTTCAGGTATTGTTTGTGTATAAACATTTTCAGTATTTGCAAGAGTAATTTCCGCACCAACAGCGCTACTAGCATCTTCGTTTGTTGAAACCTTTATAGTACAATTAGCATTAGTAGGTATATATGTAAAGCTATAAGTAGCAATATCGGATTTTCCAGATGAATATACAGATCGAACACCTGCTGTATAGGTTGTTCCTGGAACTAAATCAGATAACTCCATAGTAGTTTCGGTAGTTGATCCTTTTACAACACCATTTAAAGACACCTCATAATTTACAAATGATTTTGCAGAATTATCCGGACCTACTTCTACGTCATCCAATAACATAATCCATTGATCAACACCATAGTGTACCCAAGCAATATAAATGGTTTGTCCAGCAAAAGCAGACAAGTCTAAACTTCTTTGTGTATATATACCTGCCTCATTTTGTGTAAGCTGCTCATCAATTAAGGTAGTGTTAAAATCTTTTATTTCTGAACCTGTTGTAGAAACTAAAACCTTATAATCTTCAGCAAAATAAGTTGGATCTGTAGCTGCTACCCAGTAGCTTAATTTATAATCAGGACCAACTTTTATTTCAGACGTAATTAGGTAATTATCAGGAGTTAAGGTGCCACTATTTGGATCATATGACTGCGAACCAATTGCGTAACGTCCACTATGTGTCGGGAAACTAACAGCTGCATCAGCAACCATCCAGTTAAAACCATCTCCATCATTATCAACCCAGTGCCAATCTGTATTTCCACTTCCAAAATCATCCTCAAAACTTTCTGCTATTACATCAAAGTTGTTATTCCAAGAAAAATCTGCTTTACCTTCATTCTTATTGCTAATAAATAAATCTTCAGGTATATTAATTGTTTCTGTAAGAACAACATCCACAACTGAACCTTCAATAATTTCGATATTTGCTGCTTGGTAATATTCAAATCCTGCTTGTAGTACAACTATTTTATAGATACCTGCTGCCATAGTTAGATTAACACTACCATTTACAGGAACTGTATCTTGATATATATAATCAGAAATTCCATTTTGGTTTGTTAATATAAATATTGCACCTTCTACATTATTTTCATCCTGTTCATTTGTTGTAATATTAACAGTTACCTGAACCGGTGTACCATTGTTTACAATATTAGAATATGTAGGAGTCGATTCTATTCCATTTGTATAAATTCCTTTAACAGCAAATTTATAAGAACCATCTTCTAAATTTGCCCAATCATTATCTACATAAAATTTAGTAGAAATAGCAGTAGGTGTTAATTCAGTATATGTTGCAAAGTCAGCTCCTACAAGACCACGATATACTTTATACGATTCTAAAGCGCGAGTAGCAGATTTCTCTTTTTTAATAGTTAACTCAGGAGATACACCTTTAGATTCCTTTAAAATAAATTGCTTAATATTATCACTGCTAGTCTGTAAACTTTCAATGTTATTTGGTTCGTATTTAACCAATTGCCCATAAACCTTAGCTGAAGCACGTATTAGAAATGGACCTGCATATCCACCATTCATTTCTGAAAATTGATGAAATCCTTGGATTGGATCATAATACATTGCATTATTATTTCCATTTACAGCTAATTGTAAGCTATTTGTATTAACACTAGTATTATCCCAGTGAACCATAGCATAAAATGTACCCTTATAATTAATTTCCGGAACATTAACAGTCAACCATTCTCCTGGTATAATAGCAAATGGTTCACTTGTCCAAATTATATTTTGATTTGCATCAAAAATATCCAATGATACTTCTCCTGTAGCACTAGAAGAACCATATCCAAAAATATCTATTCCTGTAATTACACCTATATCAGCTACTGGAAATTTATTACCCAGCCATGCATTTCCATTGTTGTGTCCTTCTCCGGAAATTGCCCACTCATATTGTCCATCTTCGTATGCATATGTAGTATCATTTCCTGAATTAGGATCAAACCAAGTAATGTTCATTCTTTCATCATCACCAATTGCTTGAACAAATTCAATCTTATAAGCAGTTTCTGTTAAAGTTACATCATTCATAGTAAAATCAATTGCTCCAACAGTAATACTACCAGTATAGATTTCATAACCATTTTTCTCAATGGTTACATTATATATTTTTTCACCAAATACGTTTGCAATAGAAAATGTTCCATCAGCAGTAGTTATTGCGTTGTATACTTCTTCGTAACCTTCCAGTTTAACGTTAGCTCCTTCTAATCCCTGAGTAGGAAAGTCTGTTGTTGTAACATAACCATTAACATTTATTAAAGGAAGAGCTAACATTACAACATCATTAACAGTTGCTTGATTTTCATGCACTTCTACGCCTGTTACATAATTATTATAATAACCATGTAATTTAAATGTCATATCTAAAGTTGAGGCAAATATATAAGGGAATACATAGTAACCGTTAGCTAAAGTTGATGTTTTAAATGTCGATTCATCTACCAATACTTCAACACCTTCAAGGTTTCCATTAATATCTGTAACAATTCCTTCAAGTTTTCCTGTTTTTGTAAAAAACTGAAATTTAGTTTTTGGAATGTGAGATTCTACATACATATATGTATCTCCTCCAATTTCAGGTGGATTTGCAGGATCTGCTTCTGTATTACAATTTAAAGAACAACCATCATAGTTTGTTACTTCTCCAAAAAATCTATTATTATCATTTGTTGCTTCTCCTTTTCTTTCAAACATTATTACCAGGTTTTGACCGGTGTAAGCATATGGCACCTGAAGAGCGATTTCCACTTCATTTATACCTGTAGGGAATGTAACTGTTCCATCGTAAACAAGTGTCATTTCAGTAGATGGTATCCATCCTTGATTATCGTTAAACGAAGTACGCATTGTTTCACTTATCCATATTCTAACAGGTTCGTTCAACATAGCAATAGACTCAAAATTATTGAAATAACTGATATGAGTTAATAAACCTATTCCATCAAGGTCATCCGCCATATAAATAATTTCAGATAAAGTATTGTCTTGTGAAGGCCAAGTAGGTAATATCATCCTAGCTTCATCACCATCACCTACAACTGTAGCAATTTGCCCTTCTGGAAGAACACTAAAAAAGTAATTATCAGTTTTATCGTTATGTATGTTTTCATCAGTAGGTAATATTACTTTTCCATAAACGTTTAAATCTTCAGTTGTAGTAAAAGTATATGGTATATTAATTATTGTCTCAGTACCTGCAGCCAAAACATCATTTACAGGAATAGTAACTAATACTTCATCAGCTGTAACATCATTTGCTTTCACTAATTGAATAATATAACTACTTTGATCAAGCTTCCCATAATTCCTTACCGTAAGATTATAAGTTTTTTCAATTCCATTTGTAGGAGTAAAATTTCCTGTTAATTCTTTAGCCCAAAGGTCATTATCTGCAATAAACAATTCAGGTAATATAAAATCATCAAGAAAAATTTGGTACGATTCCGTCATAGCTTTAAACCTTATAGCTACATAAACAACTTTTCCATCGTAGGCATCAAGGTTATATTCAAATGTTCTAGGTGTGCTATAAACACACTCATAGTTCACTCCAACATCCAACAACTCAGTAAAATCACTTTCTTCAGTACCTGTGGTTGACAATAAGACCTCCCAGTTTTGAACATCCTGATAGAAGATAGCATTTTCACGAATACGGTAAGAGATAACATCTTCTCTTCCATCAGCTATTTTTAGTGCAGGAGTAATAAGCAAATCATTATTTCGGATAGCAGATCCTTCATCACTGATATTCACCGAATACTCACCTGTACTAGGCATTCCATTGCTAACTTTCCATTTATTAGTACCTCCATCGGCATTAATAACTTTCCAAGCATCAGGCATTACTCCGCCTTCGAAACTTTCCTGTGGAGATATACCTGAAAGATTTATTGTAATATCTCCTCCTGAAGTGGCAATAACAACTGTCTCATTATCTATACCGTATTCAGCAGGATGATATGTAAATCCAAAGGTAATTGACTCCTGCCAACCAATATTAACATCTGCAGGAACCAGATTTGTAGAAAAATCCGTTCCGCTTAAATCAGTAATTGAATTTACTGTTAATTTTCCTAAACCCACATTTTTTAAAGTAAAATAATTAGCGGCAGAAACTTCTGTACCTTCAAGTACATAACCTGCATTCCAGCTAACTGAATCTATTTCAGCTATAGGAGTTGTTGAAGCCGGATAAATTTCAACATCATCAACAAAGAAAATATCTCCACTACCTTCAGCAGGAGCAGGAGCAGAAACTTTTCTTATTGCAAGAAAAACATCCTGATTTGCATAACCTGCATCTTTCATTAAGAAGCATTGCTTTCTCCATACATCATCGTTTGTTTCACCTTCATATATTTTAGTAAAATTTGTAGTATCGGTTCCAATTGTAGATACCAAAATCTCATATTTTTCTTTTGTAAAGTAATAACTACCAGACTTGGCAAAGAAAGAGAATACGTCATTTTCACCAAGTGTAACCAAAGGGGTAATCATCCATTTGTCTGCTTTTAGAGTAGTCCTTGACTTTTCAACAGTACCAGTCCATGAATTCTCACCTAAAGCCATTTTATTCCCTGAATGGGCCTGATGTAATTCTATAAGTGGAGTAGTAGTACGACCCTCCATAACAGTTTGAGACGGATTAAATATTATATAGGCATAAGGTGTTGATTCATTCGGAAAGTTATACTCATTATATTCTCCGGTCCCCGGCATCTGAATGGCAAATCCTGTTGTAGAAAATGGATCGTTACCGTCAATCATGGTCCAGTCTCCAAATGTAATAGCCCAATCATCATACGATTCAAAATCTTCATAAAATGTAGCATCTGGTGAAGGCGTATATTCTTTTGTACTTTTTTGTACATTTTTCTTACTTATTTCTCCATTTTTTTCTGAAACAGATTTATATGTTCCGTCTCTTAATAGTACGTAATCAGAATTTTGCTGAGCAAATCCAATAGTACTCGTCAATAATACGAACAAAACCATAAAAGCTTTGATCCTTCTGAGTAGATTATTTTTCATATAATTAAATTTTGGTTAATTAATAATTACTTAACTAGATTTCTTGAGTATATAATTGAAGTGCATTGTATAGTAATTACACTATCAATTTTGTTGCGTAAAGAAGCTTAAATGCTTTTCAATAAAGAAATTTCATACTACTACATTATATAACATGAGAAAAAAAATAGTACTACATTTAATAACACAGTATTGAATTATTATTATGATACTACATATATCATGTTCTATTTCTGATAGTTAATAACTATGCTTATTTTAAAAATAAAATCAATGTTTAATTGGATCATTAAAAGATAATAACCAGCTTTATTTCTTTTAGAAATAATGTAATTGTGATATTTATTATACACAAAACAAATTATGAAGCACCAAATCTTAAGTTCAATTCAGTATTTTTTAAAGAAATCGGTATAGTGCAAAGGTGAAGCACAAAAAAAACCGAAGTTAAGTAAACCCCGGTATTTAATTCAATTTATAAAAATATTATAGATTTATCATATATTCAACCAGTCCAGTATCCGAATCTAAATCTAGTTTCTTACGTAAACGATATCTTCTTTGATTTACGGATGTTGGAGATATACTAAGCATTTGTGCTATTTCTTTTGTATTTAAATTTATTCTCATATAAGCACACAATCTAAGCTCATTATGAGTCATATCAGGGAATTTTTGCATTAATCTTTCAAAAAAGCCTGTATGAACCCCTTCGAAATGTTTCTTAAAAGTATCCCAGTCTTTGTCAGAATTAATACTATTGTCAATTTCATTTATAGTAGCTTTTAACTCCTTATTTATTGTACTTGGTGTTTCTCCTAATATTTTTTCAATGGTTTCTTTTATTCCAGTAAGCATACCATTTTTATTTACAACTAGAAGCGTAGTAGTTGATAATTCCCTGTTTTTAGATTTAATTTCCTCACGAAATTTTTCCTGTTTCAAATGATTAACTTCTTCATTATACTTCATTTCTTCTTCCAATCTTTGCGATTCTGCTTCTGCTTCTCTCGCTTCAAGATCTCTTTTTTCCAGAGTTAATTTATTGAGCTGTTTTTCTTTTTCAAATAAAAGAGTTTTTCTTTTTAGGGAAGTAGACTTTACATAAAACAAATACACAAACAATACTCCAAGAATAAATAATGTAATTACAATGATTATTAAAATGATCTTTTGTTTTTCATCAATTTTATTTTCAGCTAATAAAAGTTGTATTTCCTTTTCCTTTTTCTCAGATTCATATTTAGTTTGTAATTCAGCAAGTTTTTTTTGTGTTTTCTCATTAAAGATTTTTCTTCCTACAATATCAAACTTTTCATGATACTCCATAGCCTTTTTGTAATCACCTCTTTTTTGATAAATAGAAGATAATCCCTTATAACATTCTTTAATATTCTCATCAGATTGTAATTCTTCTGCGATCTCTAATCCCTGTTTAAAGTAACTTTCCGAATTATCTAATTGATTTATCTGATTATAATAATTTCCAATATTTAAAATTGAAGTTAGTATACCATATTTATCATTAATTTTTTCAAAAAAGTCTAGACTACTCTTAAAATTCTTATATGCAGAAGGATAATCCTTTATACTTAAGTAAGCTTCTCCTTGACTATTTAAAACAGCATATAATCTTTTCTCGTTATTTGCACTTTTATAAATATTTAATGCTCTTTCAAAATATCCCAAAGATTTATTATATTCTTTATAAAGCACATATACCAATCCTATATTTGCACATGCATATCCTACTCTAACAGAATCGCCTGTCCTGGCATACAATTCCAATGCTTTGTAATAATATTCAAGTGATTTATTAATTTCCTCATTACTTGCATAAATAATTCCTATATTATTTAAGGAAATACCCATTTCTCTGGTGTAGTTATTATCTTCAGCAATTTTAAGAGCCTTATGATAATATTCTAATGACGAATCATAGCGACACATGATACTATATACCATACCCGTTGCTATCAATGAATTTACATATCCCTCTTTATAATTATGAGACATTGCCAGTTTAGAAGCATTTTTAAAATACTCTAAGGCATTGTAGTTATTACCTAAAAACATTTCTCCTTGACCAATACGCCCCAATGCTCTTATCTCTTCCTCTATATTTTCTAACTCTCTTGCTAAAATTAATACCTTTTTGTCAAATTCCAAACTCTTTTCTGGATTCTGTACTATATAATATTCCGATAATTTAATTAATGCATTAAGTTTTTCTTCATCCATTAAATCATCAACTATATTTTCTAAACTATCTATATCACTATACATGATAGGACTCTCACTTGCACCGAAAGAAAATCCCACTCCACATAGCGTTAATTTGCAAACTGATACGCTAAGAATAAATATGATAAAAAGTTTTTTCATATAAGAAATATTTCTGGTGACAATATACATATTTTATATTAAAACCAGCTGTTACAATAATTTTTTTATTATTATACATATAATATAATGAAAAGTTTCTTAATGAAGATATACTTTAAAAAACTAAAAAAGAATAATTTCTAATCAGAAATAAAAAAACAAAAAGTTAGTGAATAAAATTATAAAAATATAATTTGTGGAAAATTCTAGTTTTTTTTTATTTTGTTTATTACATAATGTATTTTATTCTACTCTAACACCTAATATAATAATATCATCCACCTGTTCCCACTCTCCTCGCCATTCATCAATAGTAGTATCTAGAATTTCATGCTGTTCAGCCATCGGCTTATGATGAATATCTAATAATAATCTCTTATAATTCTTCGTTTTATATTTCATTCCTTTTTCTCCACCAAACTGATCCTGAAAACCATCAGAAAAAATATAAAATACATCTCCTTTTTTTAATTTGATTTCATTATTTGTGAATGAATCCTTCTCTTTAACATAAATACCTATAGGCATTCTGTCAGCCTTAAACTCAATCAACTCATCATCTCTAAATAAATATAATGGATTGTATGCACCGGAATATTGCATTTCCATATTTTCTAAATCGACTATACAAAGAGCTATGTCCATACCGTCTTTTGCTTCCCCCTCTTTTCCTTCTTGCCCCAGAGTCTTCTTAATATCCGACCTTAAATTATTTAGGATTACATTCGCTGAAGTTGCTTCGTGTCTGTTTACAATTTCATTTAAGAATGAAACCCCAAGCATACTCATAAATGCTCCAGGAACACCATGCCCAGTGCAATCAGCAGCGATTACAACCACCAAATTATCTTTTTTTGTCATCCAGTAAAAATCACCACTAACAATATCTCTTGGACGAAATAAGATAAAATGTTCAGGTAATATCTCGTGAGCATATTCTTCAGAGGGTAAAATTGCAGTTTGTATCCTACTAGCATATTCAATACTATCTGTAATACTTTTATTCTTTTCTGAGATCTCATCTCTCTGAAACTCTATCTCCTCTTTTTGCTTTACAACTTCTTCAGTTCTTTCCTTTACAAT
>Ga0070729_10001408_pt1 | contig 37363 bp, 31 predicted proteins | sample tdDd472_FD_66725 | JGI IMG/M metagenome (GOLD analysis project Ga0070729, IMG submission 66725) | Marine sediment microbial communities from the Atlantic coast under amendment with organic carbon and nitrate - tdDd47.2 | ecosystem: Environmental > Aquatic > Marine > Coastal > Sediment | place...
GTTCATGCGTCACGGTTCCTTCTGTTCACATGATTGTTTGGTGAATTCAGCATACTTGAGCGGGTAACGTTGTGCCACGGTAATCAGCACCACTTGTTCGTCGTCCCAGCGATGAATGTACTGCCATACAGTTTTGCCGTCAGGCGTGGTTTCCATAGCCCGGCCTTCCTCGGCTGATGCGATGAGCAGGTTGCCATTGGGTAGTTCCTGAAGCATCCCCATTTGCCCGGTAAAGAAGCGTTCGTCCTCTTCTCCACCGTAATAGGTTTCAATGCTGTTGTCGGCCGGATTTATTTTTAAGATGCGGCTGCTGCCTACGCCCCAGCGCCGGTTGTCCAACAGCAATATGTGGCCGTCATCCGAGAAGTCCGGATCATGTTGAGCGATCTGAGGAGCTACGGTGTACCACTTGATGAGCTCAGTTTTGCCATCAATGACAGCCACCATGTTGATGTTGCGCAGAGATATCAGAATATCGCCGGCATTAAACATGGGGAACAGGGCGGCTTTTTCTTCAGTGAGCACTTCGGCATCGTTCAGGTGAGTGACATCGTCATCTTTGGTGCCGACGGGCCACTTGTTGGTGATCTGGTGGTGACCGAGTATCAAGGCTTCTAAGTTGGAGTTATAGAGGGCATCGAGAATAGATATTTCACGAAGTATCTCTCCGTCGGGAGACACCTTTACGACCAACTCTTCCCAAACCGGTCTGTTAACCAGTGGCCATTTCGTTTGTTTTTTAACGCTTTCATCTTCCTGCATGAGCAGAATTCGCCCGCCCGACAGCCAGTAGTCGCCGTTGCTATCTTCCATTACCGAGTGATGACTGGGGTGGCTTAAACGCCACACAAGATCGCCGCACTTGTCGAGTTTTACGGTGCCGTAGTCGTCGATATTGAAAATGACATCGCCGTTTTCATGCAATACCAGACCGTGCACCTGCGTGTCCCAGTCGTGTGGTTTGGCCGTGGGGATGTGAGGTGTTTCTTCTTCGGGCCAGTAGGTATTAAAAGACACGCGCCACTGGTGCAGTTCATTGCCTTCCATGTCCAGCAGTTTGATTACCTGACTGTCATCCCAGAAACCTGTTACGAGTGTTACGCCGTCCTGGGTAAGCTCCGGCTTATAAATAGTGACGCCATCGCCATCTACTTTGGATGGGCGCAGATGTTTGTCAGGTGATACGCGTTGATAGTGAGCCGCGTTTTCGTACCAGTCTTTAGCAGCCATGGCCGCATTAGCCAGCTGGGGGTAGGGGAATAATTCAAAATGCCGGACGGCCATGCCGGCAGCAAATACCACCAGTGCGATAGAGGCCGTGAAATAGATTTTGAGTATCAGGCCGGTGTTGTCCTGACCTGTTTTGTCGCCGGTTTTATCGCTCATTGCAGCTGTCGGATCCCGCTAACAGTTAGTGATGCTTGAATAATCCGCAAATTGTAGCATGGGACGATAATCCCAAAGCTTGATGAGTGTCTGATTTATGAAGGCTTTTTAATGAAAAAGAGACGGTAGGAAAATCCGGAGCAGGGGGTTTAATACCTGCTCCGGATTACTTAGCCGTTACTCGTCAGATGACCAGACACGCTGAGGCTTATCGCCTGATGGTGCTGAAGATTCCCACGGCAACTTGCGGTCACCGTCACCGGCCGGTTTAGCGGGAGTTTTGTCAGCTTGTGGCGCATTGTCCGGCTTAGGTGCAGCGGCAGGCTTGCTCTGTTCTTTACCTGATGCTTCAGGTTTAGAAGAGGGCTTTGCTTCAGCAGGTTTGTTCTGCGAAGCCTGTTCCTGCTGTGGCTTTTGCGGGGCAGGCTTACTTTGCTCAGGTTTGCTCTGAGCTTGTTGATCCTGTTTTGGTTTTTCAGGAGCCGCTTGCTTATCAGTGCCGGCATTATCCTGCTTTGGCGCCGGAGCTTTCGGCACAGAAGAGCTTGCACCGGTTTTATTAGACTCGGAGGCAGCTACAGGCTTGTCACCGGGAGTGGGCTCAGGGCTGGGTGAAGGCTTGCCATGCTGTTCCTGGTTATTCTGGTTCTCAGGCTTGTCCTGATTGCCACCGCGACGTCTGCGACGATTGCGACGACGACGGCTGTTGCCCGAAGGCACCTGCTGATCATCGTTACGACCGTCAGCCTGCTGCTGTTTGTCCTTAGGCTCATTGCTGCTATCGGCAGGCTTCTTGTTGCGCGATTCCTGCGTACGAGAGTCTTTTTGTTTCTGAGTATTGCCTTTCTTCTTGTCGCCACGTTGCTCGTTCTTGCGATCACCTTTCTGGTTGTCACGACGTTTGTTGCCACGTGCATCCTGGCCACGTTCATTGCGACGGCGATTTCTGTTGTTGCGTCCACCCGTACGATTGTCGCGATCACCGGAATTACGGCGGTCGTTCCGGCCTTTCTTCTTGGCAGGTGCACTAGCACCGTCACCGAACAGCAGTTTCTTGATCCAGCCGAACAAACCAATGCTTGGCTTTTCTGCGGCGGCAGTTGCTGTTTTGCCCGGTGTGGGGGCAGGTGTTGCGGGCTTAACACTGGATACAGCCGGAGCTTCATGCACATGCTTCTGAGTGGTCTCGAGCACTGCTTCAACCAGATCGTCCTCTGGAGTGTTCAGCGTATAGCTTGCACCGCTGTTTTCTTCGAGTTCAGTCTGATCACCACGTACCCGGCGAATGGTGTAATGCGGTGTTTCCAGATTCGAATTGGCGACCAGTAACAGATCGACTTTGTCGCGCTTCTCAATGTCGAGAATCCAGTCACGCTTTTCATTCAGTAGATAGGTTGCGAGTTGAACAGGCAGTTCGCAGATCACCTTCGCGGTCATGTCTTTACGGGCTTCTTCACCGACCAAACGGAGAATTGAAAGACCCAGTGATTCAACGCTGCGAATGCTACCGGCACCCATACAACGCGGGCAGACTTTATGAGCTGATTCGCCCAACGACTGGCGCATGCGCTGACGCGACATTTCCAGCAGTCCGAAGCGGGAGATCTTCCCAAGCTGGACGCGGGCGCGGTCACCGCGCATGGCGTCGCGTAAACGGTTCTCAACTTCACGCTGGTTGCGTGAGGGCCCCATATCGATGAAGTCGATGACCAACAAACCACCCATGTCACGCAGGCGACATTGGCGTGCGATTTCATCAGCGGCTTCAAGATTGGTCTGTAGTGCGGTGGCTTCGATATCTCCGCCTTTGGTTGCACGGGCAGAGTTAATGTCGATTGAGGTCAGCGCTTCTGTCGGATCAATAACCAGACTACCACCGGATGGCAGGCTGACTGAATGCGAGAACGCAGACTCAATCTGACTTTCAATTTGGAAGCGGGTGAACAAAGGAACCGGCTCACTGTACAACTGCAGTTTACGCAGGTTGTGCGGCATGGCGTGTTCCATAAACTCCTGGGCTTCTTTCAGCGTGTTCTCATCATCAATGATGATTTCGCCAATGTCCGAGTTCAGGTGGTCACGCAGTGCACGAACAATCGGGCTGCTATCCTGGAAGATCAGGAATGGAGAAGGGCGTGACTGTACAACCTGAAAGATGGCGTTCCAGACACCCTGCAGGTAATCGAGATCCCATTTCAGCTCTTCAGCACTGCGACCAATACCGGCGGTACGCACGATAACGCTTTGGCCCTCAGGCAGGTCGAGTTCGCGCAGTGTATTGCGGATCTGGTCACGGTCTTCGCCCGAAATGCGGCGTGAAACGCCACCACCACGCGGGTTATTAGGCATCAGGACGACAAAGCGGCCTGCCAGACTGATGAATGTAGTCAGGGCGGCGCCCTTGTTACCACGTTCTTCTTTATCAATCTGGACAACGATGTCCTGTCCTTCTTTCAGGACTTCTCTGATATTGATCTTCGAGCCTGACTGCGGCTTGTTGACGAAGTACTCGCGGGATATTTCTTTTAGCGGGAGAAATCCATGGCGCTCGGCACCGTAATCAACAAAGGCTGCATCGAGACTTGGCTCAACGCGGGTAATCTTGCCTTTGTATATGTTGGATTTTTTCTGTTCGCTACTCGGACCTTCAATATCCAGATCGATCAGTTTTTGACCATCGACGATGGCCACACGCATCTCTTCTACCTGAGTAGCGTTTATTAGCATTCTTTTCATAAGACCCTAAACTTTTTATGTTGGGGGTCACTGGCCTGAAAAACTGACGGATTGAATATGCAATGAGTTCCGCGGTTTCTGCTGATTCTTGTTCTGATAAATCAGGGGCAAGAGCAGAAGCGGGCGGGCGCCGGAGTCGGCGCTGTTCGACGATCGTGTTGTTATAACAATCTAATGACATATTTACTTGGGGGTTTAACCCGGTAGTAGGGCATTCATTACTGAATGCACCTGCGTCTTTTTTTCAGTTTCACAAAACAGCTTTATTCTTGTGCTTGTTCTGTATGTGTCGCCAGATGACCGGTGACGACCTGCTTTGCAGGTCTGTTGAAACTGTATACTGCAGCTTCGCTACAGTTATAAACCTGTGTGTCGGGTGGTTTCTTTAATTGGAATATCCACCCTGATAAATCAACGCTTTATAGCGCGACGGGGTAATATAACAGCGCAATTGGTCCGCATCAACGCGTTCCCGCATATATTGGAGATATTCCCGAAATGGCTGATGAGTCCGCCACCCCTAAGGTTCGCATGCTGACTGTCGATGCTGACATGGCCGAACGTCGCCTGGATAACCTGCTTTTGAGTGAGTTAAAGGGTGTGCCGCGTTCCCGCATCTACAAAATCATCCGCAGCGGTGAAGTCCGCGTCAATAAAGGGCGTTGTAAGCCTGCCCAGCGTTTGGCGGAGGGCGATGTGGTGCGTATTCCGCCGGTCCGGACGGCAGCAGCCGTTGCCGCACCGGATGCCGATTCTGCAGCATGGATCAATAAGTACATTATTTATAAAGACAGCGACGTAATCGCCGTAAATAAGCCTTCAGGCCTCGCTGTGCATGGCGGCAGCGGTATTTCTTCGGGGCTGATCGAGCTGATGCGCGCGGCCAATCCGGGCGAAAAGTCTCTGGAACTGGTTCATAGACTGGACCGCGATACCAGTGGCTGCATTTTGATTGCCCGAAAACGCAGCAGTCTGAGATACCTGCATGAGGCGTTCCGCGAGGGACGGGTAAATAAGACTTATCTCACTGTATTGGAAGGCCGGCTGGCCAGCGGCACTGAGGACGTGAAGTTGTCGCTGGAAACAAAACACCGCCAAAACGGTGAGCGGCATGTGGTGGTGTCGGAAAAGGGCAAGAAGGCACACACCCGCTTTATACCATTGAGTCCTTATCATGAAGCGACCTACACCAAAGTTCAGTTGTTCACCGGGCGCACCCATCAGATTCGTGCGCACGCGGCAGCGATAGGTCACCCCGTTTTAGGTGATGAGCGTTATGGCAATCCGGATTGCGAAGCCGTGCGTAAGTTAAAAGTGAAGCGGTTGTTTTTGCACGCGGCTGTTCTTGAATACCCCGAGCGCAAGGGTGACGGAACAGTACTTATTGAAGCACCGATGGATGACCAGTTGAATGCTGTGCTGAACCGTTTGGAAAGTCGCAAGTACTAATTAAATTTACGACTCAGGGGGTGGCGATGCCGTTTTCGCGGAGTGCATTAGCCAACCAGATTAGCGGCAGGCCGATGAGCGCAGTAGGATCATTTGCATCAATGTGATCGAAGAGCACCACACCGAGGCCTTCCGATTTAAAACTGCCGGCGCAGTCGTACGGCTGTTCTTTTTGCAGGTAACTTTCAATTAACTCCGCACTGAGTTCGCGGAAGCAAACCCGGGTGTGGTCGGTATGTTGAATGCAGGTGTTGTCACTCAAACGGATGAGTGTGACGGCGGTGTAAAAATCGACATTTTTGCCGGAGCATTCGGTCAGTTGATGAGTCGCATTAGCGTGATCACCGGGCTTGCCAAGGATGCTACCGCGCAGGCTGGAAACCTGGTCAGAGCCGATAATCAGCGCATTCGGGTTTTTTTCAGCGACTGAAAGCGCTTTTTGATGGGCAAGACGGGCTGAAAGCAGAGCGGGGATCTCATCGGGCAGCGGTGTCTCGTCACAATCAGGTGCGATTTGGCTGAAATCGTCTGAAAGCCTTGCCAGTAGTTGCCCCCGGTACTTGGAGGTCGATGCGAGTATGAGTTCGGCTGAGGTTTTAGTCACGTTAATACAGGGTCCTGAGCAGGTGAAACAGGGGCGCTATGCACCCGTTTTTCATAAAATGCTGAAATTCTCCTGCGCTTTGTTTTGACAGGAGTTTTTTCGAAATCTATCATACGCGCCCTATGCTCGCTGAGTATATTGGTGTTGCGCAGCTCAATGACCTCATTTCCCGACAAGCCGAGCTTGTTGAGAAGGTTTCCTTAAGCGAATTGCAACGGCTCCTGCAATTGTTGGTGCCGCTCGATTCTGTGGATGAACCCGAGGTGAGCGTGTGCCTTAAGTTTCGCTGTCCTGAAGGGGCGGGCGTTCCTCCGGTGTTAGCCGTTAAAATAGACGGTGAGCTCGGTCTTGAATGTCAGCGCTGTCTGAGGCCGATGGTTTGGTCTCCGGGTGTGGATACGGAACTGGTACTACAGATGCCGGGGCGGTCGCCGGATGAAAGTTATGATCAGGTTGATCATATCGAGGTGACTGAACAGGGATTGGAGTTGCGTGAACTGATTGAAGACGAACTGGTTAGCGCCATTCCGTTTTCACCAAGACACAGCGAACAATGCGAAGTGGTTTCTCTGACTGTTGAAGAAGAAGCAGAAGATGAAAGCACTCATAAACCTTTTACAGGACTGGCCGATTTATTAAAAGACGGTCAGTCAGAGAATTAGTTACGGAGAAGTAACATGGCAGTTCAAAAAAGTCGTACTACCCCATCACGTCGCGGCATGCGTCGTTCACATGACAAAGCAAAAGGACCTGCGTTGTCTACTGAGCCTACAACCGGTGAAACACATCGTCGTCACCACATCAGTGCTGACGGTTACTACCGTGGTAAGCAAGTTATTGCTACCCCGGCTGAAGCAGAAGACTTCGAATAAGTTTAGTGACTTTTGGTGTCGCTGCGGACTGACAATCGTCGGCGCAGTGGCACAGTCATGACTTTCACTGTAAATCCGGCCTGAGGGGCCAAGGGAGGCACCGGTGGCGAAATCTATAACCATAGCGCTGGACGCAATGGGTGGTGACAGAGGCGCGGAAGTCTGCGTTCCTGCCGGCATCACTATGCTTCGTCAGTATCCCGAGCTTCATTTGATACTGGTAGGTCAGCCGGCTGCAATTGAGCCTCATTTGGCGTCAGGCACTGACGTTGCCGACCGCATTCAAGTGGTTGAGGCTACCGAAGTCGTCACTATGGATGAGTCTGCAGCCGATGCGCTGCGCAAGAAAAAAGACTCATCTCTGCGCGTTGCGATTAACCTGGTAAAAAAAGGTGAGGCGCAGGCTATTGTGAGTGCCGGTAACACCGGTGCGTTGATGGCTACCGCACGTTTCGTTCTGAAAACACTTCCCGGTATTGACCGTCCGGCCATCATGGCCGTTGTGCCAACCATGGCCGCCAGCACATTTATGCTGGATCTGGGCGCGAATACCGATTGCACAGCCGAGCATCTTTATCAGTTTGCGATTATGGGTGCTGTAGTTGCGGCGGAAGTGGAAAAAATTCCTCATCCCAGAGTGGGGCTTCTTAATATCGGTGAAGAAGATATTAAGGGTAATGACACCATCCGTGAGGCAGCCGCCAAACTGAATGACAGCCCGCTTAATTACATTGGTTTCGTTGAAGGTAATGACGTCGGTCAGCATAAAGCCGACGTTGTTGTGTGTGACGGCTTCTCCGGTAACGTGGCTCTGAAAGTAATGGAAGGTACCGCGCGCTTGATTCGTCATTTTCTGCGTGAAGAATTTGGCGGTAGTTGGTACGGAAAATTAGCAGGCGCGGTTTCTTTGCCTGTGTTGAAAAAACTGGCCGATAAGCTTGATCCACGGAAATATAACGGTGCGATTCTGGTAGGCTTGAACGGCATTGTAGTAAAGAGCCATGGTGGCGCAGACGAAGTTGCGTTCCAACAGGCTATCTATACAGCAATGATTGAAGTCGAGCAGGATGTGCCGGCAAAAATCGGTAAACTGCTTGAAGGTTCCGCTGCATAAGACAGGCTAATTCAAAACATGTATTCCAGAATTGCGGGTACAGGGCATCACGTTCCTGAAAATATCGTCACTAACGCCGATCTGGAAAAGATCGTTGATACTAATGACGAGTGGATTCGCACCCGCAGTGGCATTGAGCAGCGTCATATCGCAGCCGATGATGAAACAACAGCTGATCTGGCAATTGCTGCGGCCGAGAAGGCCATGGAAGCCGCTGGTGTAACCGCTGAAGATATCGACTTTATCGCGGTCGGTACTACAACTCCTGATCTTGTATTTCCTAATGTAGGCACAATCATCCAGCAGCGTCTGGGTATTCACGGTTGTGCTGCATTTAGTGTCGAAGCTGCGTGCAGTGGCTTCATCTATGCACTGAGTATTGCCGATAAATTTGTGAAGTCGGGTGAGGCCAAGAATGCATTGGTGATTGGTGCTGAAACTTTGTCACGTATTACCGACTGGACTGACCGCAGTACTTGCGTACTGTTTGGTGACGGTGCAGGCGCGGTGATCTTACAGCCCTCCGAAGAGCAGGGCATTATCTCTACGCATCTGCATGCCGACGGTAAATATAAAGACCTGCTTTATGCGCCGGCCGGTGTGTCCAAGCGACCCCAGGGCGACCTTAATAAAGAGTTCGCTATTAATATGCTCGGCAACGAAGTATTTAAAGTTGCGGTTAAGACGCTGGGTGCTGTGGTTGAAGAAACCCTTGAGGCTAATAACCTCGATCACGATGCGCTTGACTGGTTGGTTCCGCATCAGGCGAACAAGCGGATTATCGAAGCGACTGCCAAGCGTTTAGGTATGCCGATGGAGAAGGTGATTCTCACCGTTCAGAAATACGGCAATACATCCGCTGCTTCTGTGCCGATGGCACTGGATGTGGCAGTACGTGATGGTCGTATCAAACGCGGTGAGTTGTTGTTGCTGGAAGCTTTCGGTGGTGGTTTTACCTGGGGCTCGGCATTACTCCGGTTCTGATTTTTCTGACGCTGTAGCGCTTTAATACTCTTTGTAGAGAGTCAACATTTGAACAGTGACACCGACGCTCCCCGGAATAAAACTATCGCACTGATAGCGGGGCCGTTTCTGGCTCTTGTTGTTTATCTTCTGTTACCCGAATCCTACGTTTCGCCTAATGGTGAGACCGTCGCATTAACGACTTATGCCCGTTACGCAGCGGCGGTCGGTTTATGCATGGCAATCTGGTGGATGACTGAAGCCATTCCTGTGTACGTGACGGCCTTGTTGCCCATGGCCTTGTTCCCGCTCGCCGAAGCCACAACGATTCGTGAAGTAGCCATGCCTTATGGTCATGAATTGGTGTTTTTATTTCTCGGCGGTTTCATCGTGGCGCTGGGACTCGAACGCTGGGGCTTGCATAAGCGCATGGCCTTGTTGTCGCTGCGCACCGTCGGTTCTTCACCGAAGCTGATTATTGCCGCCTTTATGGGTATTGCTGCCTCTTTAAGTATGTGGGTGACGAATACCGCGACAACGATCATGTTGCTGCCTGTTGCGCTGAGTGTGATCTCATTGCTGCCTGATCTTGAGCAGACTGAAGGTGATGCTCATGACGATCAGGAACACTTTGCATTGTGTTTGTTGTTGGGTATCGCGTACGCCGCATCCATCGGTGGTATCGGTACGATTATTGGCACCGCGCCTAATTTGTTTGTTGTGTCGTTTATGCAGGAACAGTTGGGCTACACCATCAGTTTTTCCAGATGGATGATTATCGGTGTACCGCTGGTGCTGGTGTTTGTGCCTTGTGCCTGGTGGGTGCTCACGCGCTGGGTGTATCCGGTTAAGGCTAAAGAGATTGCCGGTGCGTCTGAGTTGCTGGATGAAGCCAGTGATGCATTGCCTGCCATCAGCGTTGCCGAGAAGCGTACATTGCTTGTTTTTCTACTGACTGCCGCTGCCTGGATCTTCCGCCCGTTATTACAGAAAGTATCGATAGGTGACTGGTTTCCTCTGGCCGGATTGACCGATACCGGGGTGGCGATTTTTGCGGCACTGATACTGTTTATATTGCCTTCAGGTATGAGGGCGGGACAGCGTTTGATGAACTGGTCCACAGCCTTAAAACTGCCGTGGGGTTTGCTGCTGCTGTTTGGCGGTGGACTGAGTCTGGCTGCAGCTCTGGATAAGAGTGGCTTTAGTGAGTTTCTGGGTAGTCAGGCTGAAGTGCTGGGCGGCTTGCCGGTGTGGCTTATTATTGCGGTAGTCGTGAGCATCGTTATTTTTCTGACTGAATTAACCAGTAACTTTGCAACGACGGCCACATTGATTCCTATTTTGTATGCTGTATCAGTCGGGCTTGATGTGGATGCCCGTTTAATTATTATCCCTGCTGCGATTGCAGCGAGTTGTGCATTTATGTTGCCGGTTGCAACACCGCCGAATGCGATTGTATTCGGTTCCGGTAAGGTGACTGTGCCGCAGATGTCGCGTGCGGGTGTATTGTTAAATCTTATCGGGATTGTGTTGGTCAGTGTGATTACCTATACGATACTCATTCTGTTTATTGTTTAGCCGTTAATTTATTACAGGTTTTTCCAGTTGGTTTTGATGTCTTATTTATTACGTTTTAAATGTGTTTGCTTATTGGCTTGTTTGCCATTTGGCAGCAGCGTGGCTGAAACGTACCTGATCGATGAAGACTACGGGGTGGTCGGTGCTGTGGTGCCTGTGACCGCGAAGCATGAAGATACGCTGAGCGCTTTGGCCCGTACCTATGAGGTAGGTTTTGAGGAAATCCGTCTGGCTAATCCGGACGTCGATGCCTGGTTGCCGGGCGAGGGCACCAGTGTGGTTATGCCCAAGTTGCATCTGTTGCCGCAGGCACCCCGTAAAGGCATTGTGATTAATGTCGCTGAGTATCGTTTGTATTTTTATGATGGAAACGGCGCGGTGAGTACGTTTCCGGTCAGTGTAGGCAGGCAGGAATGGTTGACCCCGTTGGGTGCTGCACGAATTGTGTCGAAGGTTGAGAAGCCGACCTGGCGTCCGACCGAATCCATCATTCAGGAGTATGCGGAGCGGGGTGAGACACTCGAGAAAGTTGTGCCGGCCGGTCCGGATAACCCCTTGGGTGAGTATGCGCTGCGTTTAAGTTTGCCCAGTTATTTGATTCACGGTACCAACAAGCCGGCGGGTGTGGGTATGCGTGTCACTCATGGTTGTGTTCGTATGTATCCGGAAAACATTGAGTGGCTGTTTCCGCAAGTTGTTGTAAATGACCCGGTTACTATTGTGAACCAGCCTTATAAGTTTGGCTTCAAAGGCGAGGATCTTTACTTCGAAGCACATAAACCGCTGGAACCTGAAGACGATGCCGATGCTTATAGTTTTACACGGGTGATGGATGCGTTTGTGAAGGCGGTGGATGCGGATGCGGCCGAAGTGGACTGGATTGCGGTTGAAGATAACTGGGCAAATCCGACGGGTATCCCGGTGTATGTGGGCCGGCTTATCGAATAGTTTGTAATGACTTCAGACATAAAAAAAGGCCGCTTATGCGGCCTTTTTTTGTTCCTGTAAAGGAGAGCTTATTTGCTCTGGCTTTGCTGGAACATGCGGTCGATGCGCTCGTTAGTAGCATCACAGCAAGCTTGTGACTGATCGGCAGTAGCCTGAGCAGCCGCAGCACTGTTCGCCGCTGCATCTACATCAATAGCCTGAACCTGTGATTCAAGAGACGCTACCTGGCTTTGCAGGGCATCAACCTGATTCTGCAGGGCAGTAGTGCTTTCACAACCTGTTGCAAACGCAATAACTGCAGCAATCGCGCCTACTTTAATGATTGTTGTTTTCATGAGATTTCCTCAACTAGTTGGTCGTTTCTTTTGCTTAAGCACCGACGTTATGTCGATTGCTGCATAATGACTTAATCCCTTTTGATTAGCAACGCGTATAAACCTCTATATCCCGCATTACTACAGGGTTTTGCTGCATGGTTATGGTGCGTTGCCCGTTGCAGCTGTTTGTTGCTCTTTGGCGCCCCGAGCTTGACAGCCTGTATATAATCACATACTGTTTATTTATACAGTTATTAATGCAGGTGCAGGGATTATGGACGAGTTAACACCAAGACAAGCCGAGGTTCTGGCATTTATTCGTGAATGCATAGAGCTCGATGGTATGCCGCCAACCCGCGCCGAAATAGCCCGGAAGCTGGGCGTTAAGTCTGCGAACGCCGCAGAAGAGCACCTACGTGCGTTGCAACGTAAACAAGCCATAGAGCTGGTACCGGGCGCTTCACGCGGTATTCAGTTGCTGGATGCGGCGGATGAGCCTGTTGCCGAAGACGAGGGCTTGCCGCTGGTCGGTAAGGTTGCTGCTGGTGAACCGATCCTGGCAGCAGAGCATGTTGAAGACTACCTGAAGGTGGACCCTGATTTGTTTCACCCTGAGCCTCACTATTTGCTCAGAGTGGAAGGCATGAGTATGAAAAATGCCGGCATTCTTGATGGTGATTTGGTTGCCGTGCATCGCACACCCGAGGTGCGTAATCGTCAGATCATTGTGGCGCGTCTTGAAGATGAGGTCACAGTTAAGCGGTATCGCCAGGACGGCAAAATGGTTTGGTTGTTGCCCGAAAACGAAGACTTTAAGCCTATAGAAGTTAATCTGGCCGAACAGCACATGATGATTGAGGGTGTTGTTGTCGGCTTGGTGCGTCAGGGCTCCGCACTTAAGAATTAGTTAGTCAGTTAAACATCACTTCCCGCTGTATGGCGGGGAGTAGTCGCCCGACCCTGATGATTACGTCAATGCGGGTCATGAACAAAGACAATTAAAAGATTAAGCGATAAAGAACGAGATGGCGGATAGCCACCGACATAAACAGGACAGCAACGGGCAGCTTAAGGGCAACCCGGATAAGCGCAAACAGTTAGAGCGCTTGCTGCAAAGCCCGGCGGTCAGGTTGGCAGGCCCCAATAGCTTTAAGAACGGCTTTAATAAAACGACACCCAGCGGGTTTCCGGAATTAGACCGTTTGTTACAAGGCGGTTGGCCGACAGCAGCACTGACTGAGATTTTTGTTGACCGTTACGGTGGTGGTGAATTGCGTTTGTTGTTGCCTTCGTTGATCGACAGGCTTAGCTCATGTCCCGACGCGTTAATTGCTTGTGTGGCGCCACCTTACGTGCCTTATGCGCCGGCATTTCATGGTAGCGGGCTGGAGCCGTCCAGTTTGTTGCTGGTTAATGCGGTTGATGACAAAGAAGCCTTGTGGGCGATGGAGCAGGCATTGCAGTCATCGGCTTGTGTTGCTGTGTTGGGCTGGGTGGATAAAGCCAGCGGGCGTTGTTTGCGACGCTTACAGCTTGCTGCCGAACAAAGTGGTAGTTGGGCAGTCGCTTTCCGGCCGCCGCAGATGCGTACCCGGCAGTCTGTTGCTGCGTTACGCATTCGCCTTAAGCCATTACCCGCCACTCAAGGCGTTACGAATACGGGGGGCGAGGGCCCGGGGTTTTTGCAGTTGGATGTTTTGAAGAGTCGTGCAGGTCATCCCGGCAGGGTGTGTTTACAGCTTTAGCTGCAGCTTTTTGTGATGGTCTTTATGAGTTTTGAGGTTTTTTTATGCAACGAAATTTGGCTAAACGACCGGTAAAGAAACCGTTGCTACCTGCCAGTCGCCGGGTGCCAAGGCAGGCTGAATTGTTTGCCGATATCGAAGTGCGGCAAACGCCTGCCGTGCCGCTGCGTAAAAGCCGTAGCGAACATCTTTGGTTGTGTGTGCATTTCAAGTCTCTTGCACTGGAAGTGCTTGAGTCTGAAGCCGGCCGGCCTCAGGCAGTCACAACCTCCTGTGGTAATAAGACTTTGATCCTGATGGCCAATGCAGTTGCCTGCGAGCAGGGCATAGCCGCAGGCATGCCGGTGAATTCAGCCCTGGCTCTGTTGCCGGAGCTGCAATTACACGAACGTGATGAGCGCCTTGAGAATGAAGCATTGCAGTCATTGGCGGTCTGGGCAGTTGGTTTTACTCCCGTAGTTAGTGTGACAGGTGCTTCAGGCTTGTTGCTCGAGGTCAGGGGCAGTTTGCAGCTGTTTGGCGGACTGCGTGGTTTGTTGTCACAAATGCAGGATGAGCTGTATGACCATGAGGTGTGTTTTGCGAGCGCACCGGTGCCGCAGGCGGCGATATGGATGGCTACTGCGGGCGGTGATTTGCATATCCGGGATGTTGCAGATGCCGAACTTAAGTCTTTGCCGGTTGCGGTATTGAACTGGCCGGACAAATTGCAGCAGCAGTTTGTCCGCATGGGTATTGCCACATTGGGGGATTGTCTGCGTTTACCCCGTGACGGATTTGCCAGACGTTTTGGTCCGGAGCGTTTGCTGGAACTCGACAAAGGTTTTGGCCGGATGCCGGACTTGCGCCTGCATTACGCCGAGCCGGTATTGTTTGATGACCTGTATGAGTTTGATGAAGAGACATCTGATTACGACTTATTACTGAATGTGCTGGACTTGCAGCTGGAGAAGTTGCGGACCTTCCTGCGCCAACGCCAGTTTGCTGTCGAACACTTGCGCATTCGTTTATTGCAGCGGGGTGGTGCCGGTACTGAAATAGAAATCGGGCTGCTGGAGCCTCAGCATCAGATGCAGGGTGTCAGAGAGTTAGTGCGTTTACGTTTTGAACGTCTTTATCTGGACTCGCCTGTGGAATCTGTGATCTTAGAAGCCACTTCTTTTGCCGCTGCTGAATTAAGTAGCGAGAAGCATTCAGCTGCCGGCGGCTTGCCCGGTGATCAAACTGATACCGATAGCGGAGCAGGTGCCAGACTGGTTGAGCGTTTACGCGCCCGCTTGGGTATGGAGCGGGTGTATGGCATTGGCGTGGTTCCGGACCATCGTCCGGAACGTGCCTGGCTTAAGGCGAACCCTGCCGGGCGGAAAAACCATGGCGCAGATAATCAGGCGCAGCCTTCACGTATAGCGGAGCCGGGTGTGACGTCATTGCTGCGGCCTTTGTGGATGCTGGACAAGCCTGTGCCGGTAGCCGGTCGTTTCACCGGTGAGCCGGAGCGCATCGAGAGTGGTTGGTGGGATGGTGATGATGTGCAGCGGGATTATTACGTGGTTAATCATGATTCCGGGCAGCGTGTCTGGGTGTTCCGTGATAAGCGGGGTTGGTATTTGCACGGCCTGTTTGGTTAATGAGTCCTGCGGACTCCGGGGCGGCAGGCCCGCCTTATGCCGAACTCCATTGCATCAGTAACTTTACTTTTCTACGTGGAGCATCTCACCCCGAAGAGCTGGTCGATAGAGCGGTGGAGTTGGGATACAGCGCGCTGGCAATTACTGATGAATGTTCTGTTGCAGGTATTGTCCGGGCACATGTTGCTGCCCGTAAGCATGGCTTGAAACTGATCGTCGGTAGTGAGTTTGTTTTTAGCGGACTCCCGGATGACCGTAATCACGGTTTGCGTCTGGTGATGCTTGCGAAAAACCGCAACGGTTATGCCCAACTGTGCGAACTGATTACCGCTATGCGCCGGGCGGCTGTAAAGGGCAGCTATGCGCATGAGCGTGAGGTGCTTGCTGACAGGAATCTTGATGACTGCCTGCTCTTATGGCCGGTGCATGCGGCTTCAACTGAGGTTGATGCCCTATGGTTGAAGGATTTGTTTGGCGGGCGTATCTGGATCGCCCGCAGTGTCTTGTTGGAGCCCGGTGATGTTGCGGTAGCGCTGCGGGCTGAGTCTCTGGCTGAGCTTGCGGGTATGCCGCAGGTTGCTACGGGGCAGGTGCATATGCACCTACGGCAGCGACGAGCACTGCAGGATGTATTGACGGCTGTCCGTTTAAAGACCACTTTGGATAAGGCGGGTACGGCGTTGTACCCGAACAGCGAGCGTTATCTGCGTGGCCGGTCGCGTATCGCTCAGTTGTTTGCTCCTGAGCTGATTCAGGCCAGCGTTCATATAGCCGGGCAAATTGATTTTTCTCTCGACCAATTGAGCTATCAGTACCCGCGTGAAGTGGTTCCTGCGGAACATTCGGCTACAAGTTATCTGAGAGTCATTACCGAAGCGGGTATCAAAGAGCGTTGGCCTGAGGGTGAAACGCGTAAGGTCCGTAAGCTGATTGAGCATGAGTTGCAGCTGATCCATGAGTTGAATTATGAGCCGTACTTCTTAACGGTCTTTGACATCGTGAAGTTCGCCCGCAGTCGCGGGATTTTGTGTCAGGGGCGGGGTTCTGCCGCTAACTCGGCCGTGTGCTATGCCCTGGGTATCACGGAAGTTGATCCGGCACGCATGTCCATGTTGATGGAGCGCTTTATATCCAAAGAGCGCCATGAGCCGCCGGATATTGATGTGGACTTTGAGAACAGCCGTCGCGAAGAGGTGATTCAGTACATCTATGCAAAGTACGGCAGGAACCGCGCAGCACTCACGGCGACAGTGACCACTTACAGGCCCCGCGGGGCGATACGCGATGTCGGGCGGGTCTTCGGTTTGTCAGGCACGCAGATTGATCGTATGGCCCGGTCTATGCAGTGGTGGGATGGCCGGCAAATTAATGAAGAGCGGGTGAAAGAGGCCGGCTTTGACCCTGATAGCCCTTTGGTAAAACGTTTAATTGCATTGGCTGATTCGCTGTTGGGGTTTCCCAGACATTTGTCTCAGCACGTGGGCGGTTTTCTTGTTTCTGAGCAACCGTTAAGTGAATTGGTGCCGGTGGAAAATGCCGCCATGCCGGACAGAACCGTTATTCAGTGGGATAAAGATGACCTTGATGCGCTGGGGCTGCTTAAAGTTGATGTGCTGGCTTTAGGTATGCTCAGTGCACTAACCCGCGGGTTTGATTTACTAAGCGCTTATTACAACCAGCGTTTTGCGATGGATACAGTGCCCGCAGAAGATTCAGCGGTGTACGACATGGTGTCACGTGGTGAGACTACCGGTGTATTTCAGATCGAGTCACGGGCACAGATGGCTATGTTGCCCAGACTTAAGCCGCGTTGTTTTTATGACCTGGTGATTGAGGTTGCGATTGTCAGGCCGGGTCCGATACAGGGCGACATGGTGCATCCGTATCTCAGGCGGCGTAACGGTGAAGAGCCTGTTGTTTATCCCGGTGAGGCTGTGCGTGGTGTGCTTGAGCGCACCTTGGGTGTGCCGATCTTTCAAGAGCAGGTTATGCAACTGGCGATAGTAGCCGCGGGCTTTACGCCGGGTGAGGCAGACCAGTTACGCCGTTCCATGGCGGCCTGGCGCCGTCATGGCACGGTTAGTAAATTCGAAGAAAAGCTGGTTAATGGCATGACCAGCCGGGGTTACGCCCGTGAGTTTGCGGAGCAGGTGTATCAGCAGATTAAAGGCTTTGGTGAATACGGCTTTCCCGAATCACATGCGGCGAGCTTTGCATTGATTGTGTATGTCTCGGCATGGATGAAGTGCCACCATCCGGCTGCTTTTACCTGTGCGTTATTGAACTCGATGCCCATGGGCTTTTATGCCCCTTCGCAGTTGGTGCAGTCAGCGCAGCGTCAGGGTGTTGAAGTGTTGCCGGTGGATGTGAATAGCAGTGACTGGGACTGCACTTTGGAGAAGGGTACTCAGCCACGCTTACGTTTGGGCTTGCGTATGGCGAAGGGACTTTCTGAAGAGGCGGGCAGAGGTGTAGAGGCGTGTCGTGGGCAGGCGGTCTTTATTGACATGCAGGACTTTGCTGAGCGGGTACAACTGACCCGTAAGGATTACAGTGCCTTGGCTGCAGCCGATGCTTTCCTGACATTGGCCGGTAACCGTCATCAGGCTTATTGGCAGGTGACGGGGATAGAGCGCTCCTTGCCGTTAACCGGGGCGCATCAGGTGGCAGAAGCCGCGCCTTTGTTACGTATGCCTGAAGAGGCGGAGAATGTGTATGCGGACTACCGGAGTCTGGGCCTGAGCTTGCGGTCACATCCGCTTGCGTTGTTGCGTGAACAGTTGCAGCAGCGCAGGGCATTAACGTTTTCGGAGTTGGAGGCTTTGCCCGCAGATGCTCTGGTGCATGCCGCCGGTTTGGTGATTACCCGGCAACGGCCGGGCACTGCAAATAATGTGACTTTTGTAACGCTGGAGGATGAGACCGGCACATTGAATCTGATTATCTGGGAGGCCGTCGCTGAAGCACAGCGGCAAACATTGCTGCGTTCACGTTTGTTGGGAGTGACTGGTCGCTTGCAGAAGCAGGATGGCGTGATGCACCTGATCGCTAATCGACTATTTGATTACAGTGCTTTACTCGGTGACTTCTTGACTAAGAGTCGCGACTTTCACTGAGTTATACATAAAAGACTAGTCTTCTATTTCGTAATCTTCAAAGTCATCGAGATCGTGTGCGTGTTGTTTCTTGTCAAGGATTTCATCCAGACGTCTACGCAAGTGGCCTTCCTTATCGACACCGGAAGCGCTTTCTGCTTCAAGCTCCGAAATCAGGCTTTCTACATCTATTTCAACAGAAGTCTGTCCGACGTTATCGGTCTCTTTTAACTTACTGTTGTCCACGTTTTCGTTAACTTCAGCAGATGACTCTTCGGTCATCCGTTCTTCACTGTGTGTTGATGAAAATAAACTCATCGCTATTTCTCCTTTCTCACTTCGCGCCATGAAGTGTTCTACGGGAGAGAGTGTCTTAATCTTTGGCGGGAGATTATGAGACTTATGTCACAAAGCAGAAAATTGCTTATGTTGAATGGTTGGTAAGTTTGAATTTCGCCTTTTTAATCAGGCATTTGGAGGGAATCTTTAGCCAACTAATTCGTTCAGTTGGAAGATGGGCAGAAGAATAGCCAGCACAATAAAGGTGACTACCACGCCCATTCCGACGATAACGGCCGGTTCAAGAATGCCGAGCATAGTGGCAATCAGACCGTCCATCTCGCGTTCCTGATTCTGTGCGGCACGCTCCAGCATCGCATCGAGCTGGCCGCTGCTTTCGCCACTTGAGATCAGGTGAATGGCGATAGGGGGGAAGTAGCGGCTGTTACCCAGAGACTGTCCGATGGCTTCACCCTCACGAATACGGTGAGAGGCTTCTTCAACAGCCTGTTTCATCGGCAGGTTGGAAATCACTTCGGAGGAAATACGTAAAGCATCCAGCACGGGCACGCCGGCACCGGCGAGGATGCTAAAGGTTCGTGTGAACCTGGCTGTGTTGAAACCACGCACCAGACGACCGATTAAAGGAACCTTTAGTAGAAACCGGTCGAATTTCATTTTGAATTCGGGTTTTTTTAATAACTGTCGGAACACGAAGAAAGCCGCAATCAGCAGGATTGCCATGAGGATGCCGTAGTCCTGCAAAAACTCGCTGCTTTGTATTAGAAAGACGGTCATACCCGGCAGTTCACGACCGGTGTCGGAGAACACGCCGACAACTTTAGGTACAACGTACACCAGCATCAGGCTGACGATAGAGATGGCCAGTACCGTCAGGATGACGGGGTAGATCATCGCCTGCTGAACCTTTTGTCTGAGCTCCTGACGAGCCTCTGTGTAGTCGGCAAGGCGTTCCAGTACGGTATCCAGAAAGCCGGACTGCTCACCGGCGGATACGGTGGCAATAAAGAGTTCGGGAAAGGCTTTAGGAAAGTCGGAAAGTCCGTCGGCGAAGGTGTGACCCTCCATGACCCGTGAGCGTACGCTCAAAATAATGCTCTGTACTTTCTGGGTCTCTGTTTGCTCGGCTACGGCTTTGAGCGCCGTCTCCAAAGGCATGCCGGCATTAACCAGTGTGGCGAGTTGACGGGTAAATAATGCGAGATCAGCAGCGGAAATACCGCCTCCGAACGACAAAGAAAATTTTTCGGATTCTTGTTTTTCGGCAACCTCGTCGACAGCAACCGGAAACAGCTTGCGTTCACGGAGCAGTTGTCTGACTTGCTTAGCGGTTTCGCCCTCAAGAACCCCTTTGGATTCTTTCCCGGAGGCATCAACGGCTGTGTATTCAAAAGCGCCCATCAGAATGACCTATCAGGCGGAGCGTGTGACACGCAGCACTTCTTCCAATGTTGTGGTGCCATCTGTGACTTTTCTTAAGCCATCGTCGCGGATGCCCAGGCTTTGGGTGCGGGCATACTTTTCCAGTTCGTGTTCGCTGGCACCGTCATGAATCATCGTACGCATCTGGTCATCAATAGCGACCATTTCATAGATGCCGCAACGGCCCTGATACCCCTTGCCATTTTTAAGTGCTTCTTCCGAAGGGCGGTACAGTGTGGGCGGATCGTTGGGATCGGCACCCAGTGCCCGGCATTCCAGTTCTGTAGCGGGATAACTTTCACGGGTTTCCGGATCAAGCACTCTTACGAGTCTTTGAGCGACTACGCCAATCAGACTGGATGACAGCAGGAACGGTTCAACGCCCATGTCACGTAAGCGGGTTACCGCGCCAACCGCTGTGTTGGTATGCAGGGTAGAGAGTACGAGGTGACCGGTAAGACTCGATTGCACGGCAATCTCTGCAGTCTCAAGGTCACGAATCTCACCCACCATGACCACATCGGGATCCTGACGGAGTATGGCTCGCAGGCCTTTAGCGAACGTCATGTGTACTTTGGTATTGACTTGCGTCTGACCGATGCCGTCGAGGTAATACTCGATAGGGTCTTCTACCGTCATGATGTTACGGGAGTTGTTGTTGATCTTCTCGAGGCCGGCGTACAGCGTGGTGGTCTTACCTGAGCCGGTAGGGCCTGTTACCAGGATAATGCCGTGCGGCCGCTCAATCAGTCGTTCCATCATGGATTCGGCGTCGGGCAGCATACCCAGCGAGTCGAGTTTGAGTCGTCCGGCCTGCTTGTCCAGCAGTCGCAGTACGACACGCTCACCATGCCCGGAAGGGATCGTAGAAACACGCACATCAACGGCACGACCTGCAATGCGCAACGATATGCGACCGTCTTGTGGCAGCCGTTTCTCTGCGATATCCAGTGCTGACATGACTTTGATACGTGACACCACCAAAGGTGCTACAGCGCGACGGGACTGAAGTACTTCTTTGAGCACGCCGTCAACACGAAAGCGAATCACTAAGCGGTTCTCAAAGGGTTCGATGTGGATGTCCGACGCATTTTCTTTAATGGCTGATGTGAGTACCGCATTGATCAGGCGAATGATCGGTGCATCGTCATCGGCTTCCAGCAGGTCGGACGGTTCGGGTAGTTCCTGTGCGACACGCAACAGGTCGGATTCATCGTTAAACCCTTCAACCATGTCCATGCCGGAATTGTTGTTGTCTTCGTAGGCCTGTTGCATGGCTTGTTCGAAGTCTGCGTCAGACACAATGGTTGAATGCAGTGGCTCACCGATGCTGCGCCTGGCTTCGGTCAGACTGAGCGGAGTGGCATCACGCCGAAGCTTGCTCCGTACGCTGCCATCGTGAAGACGCTCACAGAGGATTCCGTGTCGTTTGGAAAAAGCAAAGGGCAGTATTGGCCCGGGCTTATCCTTTGCAGGTGCTGCTTCGGCCGGGATGCTTTCGGCTGCAGTAATTGCATCCGCAGCGGCCTCGGGTGTCACCAGTTCGATTTCTGCTTCAGTAGACACGGTTGCTTAAATTACTCTCCGGTATTCTCGCCGACACCTTGGTCGGTACTCTGGTCAGCGTTTCTTAAATCAATAATGTCGGGATTAACGGAGCGCTCGCGTTCCGGCAGGGTAGGCCGTTCGCCCAGATTAAACTTCTCCCGGGCCTGCGCTTCGATCTGGAAGTCGCGGATCAGTGAATACTTTTCATCGGTCTTAATGCCGGCCTGCGTCGCATCACGGAGTATGGTCGGTTTGATGAAGACCATAAGGTTGGTCTTAACCAGTTGTGCTTCTTTTGCTCTAAATAATGCACCGAGCACGGGAATAGCACCCAAATACGGCACGCGTTGTTCTTTCTCACGCATTTCGTCGCGTATCAAACCGCCGAGTACCAGTGTGTCGCCGTTATCAACGATGACCGATGTATTGATAATGCGGGTATTGGTAATCAGATCGACGGCCTGGGTGCTGTCACTGACGCTGGAGACTTCCTGCTGAATGGCCAGCAAGATGGCATCGCCTTCGTTGATCTGCGGGGTCAGTTTTAAGGTCAGCCCCACTTGTTTGCGTTCAACGGTCTGGAAGGGGTTTACCGCACCGCCCGCATTGCCTGTATTGGAGTAGCTGCCGGTCACAAACGGTACTTCCTGACCCACCTGAATTTCGGCCTCTTGGTTATCCATGGTGACCAGTGTTGGTGTCGCCATGATGTTGCTGTTGGTGTCAGCTTTTAATGCCTGTACTACAGCAGCAAAGCTGAGGCCGTTCTCCGAAATTTTACCGACTGCGAGGTTAATGCCGTCCTGAATAGCACTGGCAGCATCAGTGATTTCACCGCTGCCGCCTGCACCGATAGCACCGACAATGCCGGGGGTGATGCTGGAGAAGTTGGTGGCGCCCAGAACTGCTTCATCGGAGTATGCCGCCCAGGTTATACCTAAGTTTTCAGCATTGTCCGATGTGACTTCAACGATGATCGCTTCGACCAGCACTTGCGCGCGGCGAATGTCGATTTTGTCGACGACGGTCATCATCGAACGCATAATTTTGGGCGGGGCGGTAATGACGATAGCGTTGGTTTCTTCGTCTGCCCAGATGCTCACGTCGCTGCTTGATGCGGCAACGGCACCTTCAACCGCAGCATCTTTGTATTGCGCCTCGAGCTTGGTGGCAAGGTCGGCCGCGTTGGCGTAACGCAAATACCGGACCCGCGTATCTCCGCCTTCTTCAAGCGGTGTATCGAGGTGGGTAATCAGAGCCCGTAGGCGCAGACGTTCGGCTTTGTCACCGCTCACCAGCACGCTGTTGGTGCGGTCATCGGCGACGATGGTGGTGCTGCGCCCGGCAGCACCCTCGGCACGGGCACCGGTTTGCAGTGCTGTAACTACCCGCACTGTGTCAGCAGCAGAGGCGTGCGTAAGTCGAAGGACCTCAAACTCGTCATCACCGGCCTGATCTATTCGCCGGATAATGCTCATGACACGGTCCACGTTAGCGGAGCGGTCGGAAATGATCAGCATGTTCGATGACGGGTGTGCTGCCAGATGCCCGTACTGAGGAATCAGAGGGCGCAGTATAGGAACCAGTTGTGCTGCAGATACGTTAGTGACTACAACGACACGGGTAATGATGTCATCGGCGCGTCTACCGTTTGAGCCTTCCCAGCCCGGCATTTGGCGGGCGTTGGTGTCCGGCAGAATCTTAATGATATCTCCCGAAGGCACCGCCACGTAACCATAGACCTGCAGTATCGACAGAAACGCTTCGTAAAAAGCATCGGGGCTCATAGGCGTGGATGACAGCATCGTGACTTTGGCGGTTACCCGTGGGTCGACGACAAAGTTGCGCCCGGTAACCTCGCTGACCGCTTCGATAATCTGTTGAATCTCGGCGTTCTTGTAGTTGGGGGTAATAGTAGGCCCTTGCGCCAGAGTCACAGTCGTTGTGAACAGGAGCAGGGTGACCGTTTGTATTACCTGACGACAATACTTGTTAAGGCCGTAATTCATTATCGCTTTTCATCCGTGAGGTTTAGCTGACTGGTGTCGAGGTTAAGTACCTGCACCTGTCCGTTACGTTCCAGTGTAATGGTTACCGAGGTGGCATCTGCCATAGATTTGAACACTTCCATACCATCGGTGATGTTATTTAGAGCCATGCCGTTAATATCTGTGACGAGGTCGCCGGGCCGCAGTCCCAGTGCTGCAAACCGTTTTCTGTCACGGCCGGGGTATAAGCGATACCCTTTAAGCTCGCCATTTGGCATGTAGGGCTGTGGCCGGACAATACTGGTAAAGCTGACTGGCCCCGTCTGGCCGTCTTCATCTACAGCTTGCCGGGTGGAGCGCGGGCCAAAGTTTCGTCGTCTCGAGCTTTTAGCCTGAACCGGTGCTGAAGGCGCCGCCATGCTAACGACGTCGGGTAGTCTGAGTGTCTCAAGCACACCGCCGCGATTCAGTATGACCCGGTCTGTCATGACCTGATGGAGGCTGGCTCCGCCCGGAACGGCATCGCCTAAAAAGTAGACCTCAGCACTTTTGCCTTTCTCGGTAATGATGGCGTGAGCCGTTTTTTCATCTGAGGCAACGATGGTCCCCATCAACAACAAATTCAGGCGTGTTTCCGGCGCATTGCTGGTGTCCGCAGGGGCCGGTGTGTCGTCAGCATTGCTTTGGCCGAATACATGGGCCTTCACAATGTCCTGATGGGAGTAATCCGGTGCCGCAGAGCTGCTTGTTTGCGGGCTACGTGCCGGAGCGACAGGAATGGCCAGTGCCGGATCAGACGGTATGAGTACCCAGAACAATTTCGCGAGGTACCAGGCAATGGCGACAGTCAGTGCAAGGCTCAGCCAAACGGGAAGATGCTGGTTGGCGGCGACCAACAATTCACCGGGGTTCCGGTTGCGCAGCTCTTCAATTTTTGAAGCCCAGTTCAAATCTATGTGACCCGTGGTAAGCATCCATGCTGCCCGCTGGCAACGATGGGGAGACTCATAAATAAAAGAGCCTCACAAACATCCGTTGCATAATAAAGTTTCGCGCGCTGTTTCCTCAAGTAAAACAAGCTGTTCAGCGTGATTGCCGGGTGCTGTTGTCGCGGGTCAGCAAAGTGGGTGGGGCGGGGATACCGACCATTTCAGTCGCTTTTATATATTATTTAAACTATTTAGTTGAATTAAAACAGAGAGTTATAAGGTCTTATTCGTGTAAATTAGAATAGATGTTTTGGCTTGTTAGTGTAGAAAAAGTAGCGGGTGGTGCTTTGTGGCATCTAAGTTTCCTTTTGTTACGAATGTATTACACCGCGCGTTGTCCAAAAATTATCCGCGTTTTAAACAGCTCAGCGAATACGGTCTTAAGCCCGGGTTTTTCGAGTAGAATTTAAATCAGGCAACAGACTTTCAATCAAACAAGTGATTAAACCGGTATCTATGAGCAGTGAAGACGAGAATGATTTTGAATTAGGGCATGACGATGAGCATGGCCTGGTTCTTGAGGAAGCCAAACCCAAGCTGAAAAAGCCTCCTCAGTACAAGGTTGTTTTATTAAACGATGATTACACTCCTATGGAGTTTGTCGTAGAGGTGCTGGAGATCATTTTCGGCATGGACCGGGAGAGTGCGACCCGGGTGATGCTCGAAGTGCACACGAAAGGTAAGGGTGTTTGTGGTGTATTTACCTATGAAATTGCCGAGACCAAGGTGGCACAGGTGTCCAGCTTTTCTCAGCAGCATCAGCATCCGCTGTTGTCTACTATGGAAGAAGCTTAGTTTTTCGCTGTAGCGGAGAGCTCTCAAAGGAAGAGGCGTAAGCGATGTTAAGTAATGATCTTGAGTTGTGTTTGAACGATGCCTTTCAGAAGGCACGCTCTATGCAGCATGAATTCATGACGGTTGAGCACCTGCTGCTAGCGCTGCTGGACGCTCCCGGAGTGACTGAAGTGCTTAAGTCCTGTGGTGCTGATGTCGCCGAGCTAGAAGCTCAGTTACGCGACTTTATCGATGAGTCGACACCCAGAGTGTCCTCTGACCTGGGTCAGGATGTATCACCGACACTGGGTTTTCAGCGTGTCTTACAGCGTGCGGTGTACCACGTTCAGTCCAGCGGTAAGGAAGAGGTCACCGGCATCAATGTGCTGGTCGCTATTTTCGGTGAGAAGCAATCGCAGGCAGTTTATTTGCTGGGTTCTCAGGACATTCATCGCCTCGACATCGTGAATTACATCTCTCACGGTTTATCCAAGCTTGATGAAGAGTACGACGGTATTTCCGAGAATGCAGAAGACGGTGATGGCGGCGAGAGTGAGACTGCGCTTCAAGCTTATACGACGAACCTGAATCAGCGGGCACGCGACGGTAAAATTGACCCGCTGATCGGACGTGATGCAGAGATTCAGCGAACGGTGCAGGTGTTGTGCCGTCGTCGCAAGAATAACCCTTTGTTTACCGGTGAGGCCGGTGTCGGCAAAACTGCTCTGGCCGAAGGTCTGGCCAAACGTATTGTCGATGGTGAAGTACCTGCGGTGCTGAATGACTGCACGGTTTACGCGCTGGATATGGGTACGCTGCTGGCCGGTACTAAGTATCGCGGCGATTTTGAAAAGCGCCTTAAAGCCATTATGCGTGAGCTGGCGGATGAACCGGGTGCGATTTTGTTTATCGACGAAATACATACGGTGATCGGTGCCGGTGCGGCATCGGGAGGCGTGCTGGATGCATCAAATCTGATTAAGCCGGCATTGGCTAACGGCGATTTACGTTGTATTGGTTCGACCACCTACCGTGAGTACCGCCATATTTTTGAGAAAGATCATGCGCTGGCACGGCGTTTTCAGAAGATTGATGTGCCGGAGCCAAGTATTGCCGAGACCGTTGAGATTCTGCGGGGCTTGCGTTCACGTTTTGTCGAGCATCACGGAGTGGACTACAGCGATGCGGCTTTGGAAGCAGCAGCCGATTTGTCTGCACGCCATATCAACGAGCGGCAGCTACCCGACAAAGCAATTGATGTGATTGATGAGGCGGGTGCCAGCCTGCAATTGCTGGATAAAGATAACCGGCCTGAGTTAGTGGATGTCGAGCAGGTGCAGCAGGTTGTGGCGCGTATCGCAAGGATCCCCGAGAAGAGCGTCTCTGCGTCGGACCGTAATTTGCTGAAGAACTTAGAGCGTGATCTTAAGCTGTCGATCTTCGGGCAAGATAAAGCGGTGACTGCATTGTCATCGGCAATCAAAATGGCCCGTTCAGGCTTGCGCGAAGAAGAGAAGCCGGTCGGGTCTTTCTTGTTTGCGGGCCCCACCGGTGTGGGCAAGACCGAGGTAACGCGTCAGCTGGCGTATTGTCTGGGTATTGAATTAGTGCGTTTCGATATGTCGGAGTACATGGAGCGCCATACGGTATCGCGTCTGATTGGTGCGCCTCCGGGGTACGTTGGTTTTGATCAGGGTGGTTTGTTAACCGAGGCTGTCTCAAAAAACCCTCATGCAGTCATATTGCTTGATGAAATCGAGAAGGCTCACCCCGAAGTGTTTAACCTGCTGTTGCAGGTAATGGACCACGGCACGCTGACAGATAACAACGGTCGCAAGGCTGACTTTAGAAATGTGATTCTGGTTATGACGACCAACGCCGGTGCGCGTGAAATGAGCCGTCAGTCTATTGGTTTCACCGAGCAGAATCATACGACCGACGGTATGGTCGCTATCTCGAATCTGTTTACGCCTGAGTTCCGTAATCGCCTTGACGCGATCATTCAGTTTGAGCCGCTGGCTAAAGATTCCATTCTGCGAGTCGTTGATAAGCTGGTTGTTGAATTGGAGTCCAAGCTTGAATCGAACAATGTCACGCTGGAGCTCGATATGGCTGCCCGCGAGTTTATTGCTGACCAGGGTTACGACGAAAAGATGGGTGCCAGACCGATGGCCCGTGTTATTCAGGAGCAGGTTAAGCGTCCTCTGGCCGAAAAGTTGTTGTTCGGTGAGTTAACCAATGGTGGTCATGTGAAGGTTGTGGTCACCGACGGTGAGTTGGCACTCGATGTTGTGCCTGACACAAAGAAACTTGAGCACATCGAAGAGCCGGACGAGTTAAGTCCGGTTAAATAGCTGTCAGGAGTTGTGCTCTGCGAATGCAGAGCGCGGTATTACCGCTCGCGGTAAACGATGCGACCTTTGCTCAGGTCGTACGGTGTGAGTTCAACCGTAACTTTGTCACCTGTAAGAATACGGATGTAATGCTTACGCATCTTGCCTGAGATGTGGGCTGTAACAACGTGACCGTTTTCGAGTTCAACGCGGAACGTAGTGTTCGGCAGAGTCTCGACGACAGTTCCTTCCATCTGAATGGCTTCTTCTTTCGCCATGAAATAATCCGTTTAATTTAAGTAGGTGGTTGTAAACGCCGCGAATTGTGCAAGAACTTTGCTGAACTCGCAAGTTTCATGCGGATTCTGTCTTTCGTGGGCTGGAGGATGCTGCGGTTATTCAATCAGACGGCTGTCTACCGGAGTGAAGTTCCAAACTGCCTCATCGTTACTGGTTTCAGTATCTTTAGCTATCAAATCAGCAAGTAAGCCGGAGAATGTATCGCGACTTATCAGGCGCATTCCCAGGCGCGACAGATGAGCGGAGGGCTGTTGGCAGTCAATCAGCGGAATGTTCGATGCGTCACAAAGTTGCACCAGCGTTGCGAGTGCTACCTTGGATGCGTCGGATCGGGTGCTGAACATCGATTCGCCGAAAAACACCCGGCCGAGCTTTACACCATAGAGCCCGCCGACCAGTTCGCCATCTTTCCAGCACTCCACCGAATGTGCATAGCCTTTTTGATGCAGTGTCTTGTAAGCGTCAAACATTTCGGAAGTAATCCACGTCCCGGTATCAAGACGGATTTCGGCACATTGCCGGATGACCTGATCAAAGCATTGGTTGGCTGATACCTGAAAGTAGCCCGAGCGAATGCGTTTTTTAAGACTGCGCGAGAGGTTTAGTTCGTCGGTGTTAAGAACAGCCCTTTTGTTTGGTGCCCACCAGAGTATCGGTTCGCCTTCGCTGTACCAGGGGAAAATGCCGCGGCGGTATGCGGCCAGTAATCGTTCCGTCGACAGGTCGCCACCCACAGCCAGCAGGCCGTCGGGTTCGAACATGGCTGTGTCGGTATCCGGAAAGCTGTCGGGCGGGTCTTCCGGAGAGATTACAGAGATGGGCAACTCGATCATGTTGTCACTGCGTTGGTTTTCTTGCGACTAAAGGTCTTTGCGAAATGGTACACGGCTTTCAAGGGCGGCGGCATAGTCGTCGATGTGTTCGCCTTCGCGTTCAAGATAGTCGGCAATCGCCGAGGCAAAACGTTGGTCGGCAATCCAGTGTGATGACCAGGTGGTTGTGGGGGTGAACCCGCGGGCTATTTTGTGTTCGCCCTGCGTGCCGGGCTCGAAGGTTTTAATGCCTTCTTTGATGCAATAGTCGATGCCCTGGTAGTAACAGGTTTCAAAGTGCAGCGAGTCGTATAAGTCTGCACAACCCCAATAGCGACCGTAGAGCGTTTCTTTGCCTCTGAAGCAAATGGCGGTTGATACAGCGGCACCGTCTTTTTCGCCAATAACAACCACGAGGCTGTCCGGGAGGGTGCTGCTTATTTCTTTGAAAAACTCCGGATTCAGGTACGGCGCACGACCCCGGCGCCAAAAGGTGCTGGCATAAAGTGGGCTGATTTCATCCCAGAGCGCATCGGTCATTTCGTGACCCGTCAGCACTTTGAAGCTTATGCCGGCTTCGGCAACTTTACGCCGCTCCCGTTTGACGTTCTTACGTTTTTTGGAACTGAATTCACCGAGGAAATGACTGAAGTCGCTGTAGTCTTTGTTGTGCCAGTGGTACTGGCAGTCGTGACGGCTCAGCAAGCCAAGTCCTGTGAAGGTGGTTTGTTCCGTTTCAGTGGGGAATAGCAGGTGCAGGCTGGAAATGCTGTTTTCACCGGCGACCTGAATTGCAGCGTTAATCAGAGTTGCACGTATGTCGTCGCTATTCTGGTCGGGGGCGACGAAGCAGCATTGGCTGGTTGCCGGCGTAAACGGGACTGCCGCGACCAGTTTGGGAAAGTAATCAAGCCCGGCCTGGTGGTAGGCATTGGCCCAGGCAAAGTCGAAAACAAATTCACCTTCAGAATTGGTCTTCTGATAGAGGGGCATGAGTCCGACAAGAGTGCCTGACTCATCTTCCAGCAACAGGTGAAACGGATACCAGCCGGTCTGCGTTTCTTTTTGACCGTTGATGCAACCGCTGTTCTCAAGGGCAGCCAGAAACTCGTGCCGGTGAAACGGGTACTCATCACCCGTAAGGCGGTTCCATTGCTCTGCTGGAACCGCCTCAACGGAATTGATGAAGCGTGCCGTTAGCGACATGTCACGGTATTAGCTGTCCTGCTCCAGTGCATCGAGGTATTTCTCGGCATCAAGCGCAGCCATGCAGCCGGAGCCGGCAGAGGTAATAGCCTGACGGTATACCTGATCAGCCACATCGCCCGCAGCAAACACACCCGGTACGCTGGTGGCTGTGGCATTGCCTTGCAGGCCCGATTGAATAGTGATGTAGCCGTTATTCATATCAAGCTGGCCGTCAAACAGTCCGGTATTGGGCTGGTGGCCGATGGCAATAAAGACGCCGTCCACATCAATTTTCTGCGTTTTGCTTTCATCTTCGGTGCTGCGTACAACGATGCCGGTAACGCCTGCGTCATCACCGACCACCTCATCAAGAGTGTGATTCCAGGCTATGTCGACGTTGCCGTCGTCCCCGGTTTTGGCCTTAAGTTGGTCCTGCATGATTTTTTCGGAGCGCAGGGTGTCACGGCGATGCACCAGAGTGACATTGGATGCCAGGTTCGACAGATACAGCGCTTCTTCAACGGCCGTGTTGCCGCCACCGATCACAGCGACAGGTTTGTTGCGATAGAAGAAACCATCGCAGGTTGCGCAGGCTGAAACGCCTTTGCCTTTGAAGGCCTCTTCGCTGTCGAGCCCCAGATATTTTGCGGTAGCACCGGTGGAGATAATCAGAGCATCGGCTGTGTATTCATTATTGCCGCTCAGTTTGAAGGGGCGTACCGAAAGGTCGACGCTGTCGATGTGGTCGCTCACCAGTTCGGTGTCAAAGCGCTCGGCGTGTTCACGCATGCGGTCCATCAGGGCAGGGCCTTGCAGGCCTTCAGGGTCGCCCGGCCAGTTATCTACGTCAGTGGTGGTCATTAGCTGACCGCCTTGCTCCAGTCCGGTAATGAGGACAGGGTTGAGATTGGCACGTGCGGCATAGACCGCTGCAGCATAGCCTGCGGGGCCGGATCCCAGAATCAGCAAACGACAATGGCGGGGGGCGCTCATGTATAATTCCTTCAGGTTATTGTGTTGTCAGGTGGAAACCTGGTGAGGGGCAAAATCGCGTATAACGCGGAGCCGCTTTGGGTTTCCGGTAAGCCAGTTAAGGCGGGCTAGTGTAGGGCAAAGCTTTTTTCTTAGAAAGGCGTTTTCTCTAACTTCCTGCTTTTCTGATTGCTGGTTGGTGTCCGAGTTCCCTGGATTGAGGGCGGGCCGTGAAGCCGGGCTTCATAAAGATGTTCGTTGTGATATATTTCAATGGCTTATCCTTTATTTGAAGAAAGGTTGTAATGTGAGCAAAGGGGTGAAGACGGCAAGCAAGCCGCCGATACTGATCCGGTCCATGCGCGAATCCGCGCTTTGGGTGCTGGGTGCTATGGCGCTCATCATGTTGCTTGCGCTACTCAGTTACGATCCGCGCGACCCCGGCTTTAGCCATACCGGTGAAGGCGGTCCGCTGCACAATCAGATTGGTTCAGTCGGCGCATGGTTTGCCGATATTGCTTACTACCTTTGCGGAATTCCCGCATTTTTGTTTCCCGCCATGATGGGCTTGGCCGGTTGGTTGCTGTTTTCTGCACGCGGCACCGGTGAGCCGTTGGATAAAATTCTGTTTGCCAGCCGCTTCGGTGGTTTCCTGCTCGCTCTGTTTACCAGTTGTGGTCTTGCGACCTTGCACTTTAGTACACCGTTACTGCGTGAATCATCCGGTGGTGTGCTGGGTGAGATGGTGGGCTACGGTCTTGAGGCATCGCTGGGACAGCTCGGTGCGACATTGCTGTTGTTGTCGCTGTGGCTGGCAGCTATTTCACTGTTTACCGGTATTTCCTGGCTGGCGGTTATGGACCGTATTGGTTACGTGACGCTGAACTTTCTTGAGTCGGCCAAGGTATGGCTGACCGGTCTGCAGGAAAAAGCACAAATTCGTCAGGTTGCACAGAAACGTGCAGCACAAACCCGCAGTAAGCGTGAGCAGAAGGTGCAAAAGAAGAAGGCTGCGCCGCGTATTGAGCCGGTGGTGCCTGAGCCCGAACAGAGTTCCCGGGTGCAGAAAGAACGGCAGGTGCCTTTGTTTGAGCCGGCTGTAGCCGGTGAGTTGCCGCCGTTGGCGATCCTGGATGATCCGCCTGAGAAGGTCGACGGCTATTCAAAAGAAGCTTTGGAAGGCATGTCCAAGCTGGTTGAATTGAAGCTGGCGGATTTTGGCGTTGAGGTTGCGGTGGTTGCCGTTAGCCCCGGTCCGGTGGTGACGCGGTTTGAGCTGGACCCGGCACCGGGTATTAAAGTCAGCAAGATCAGCAGCCTTGAAAAGGACATCGCCCGCGCCTTGTCGGCCAAGTCGGTGCGTGTCGTCGAAGTGATTCCCGGCACGTCGCTGGTGGGCCTTGAGATACCTAACGAGAATCGTCAGATGGTGTCGTTGGGTGAGATTCTGCGGTCACGTGTTTACGAGGATATGAAGTCACCGCTTACGCTGGCACTCGGTAAAGATATTAGCGGTAAGTCGGTAGTGGCGGATCTCGGCAAAATGCCGCATTTGATGATCGCCGGTACTACCGGTTCCGGTAAGTCAGTCGGTATCAACGCCATGGTGTTGAGTCTGCTGTATAAGGCGACACCCGAAGAGGTGCGTCTGATCATGATTGATCCGAAGATGCTGGAACTTTCTGTCTATGAAGGTATTCCTCATCTGCTCGCGCCCGTTGTAACCGATATGAAGGAAGCGGCGAATGCATTGCGTTGGTGTGTGGCGGAGATGGAACGCCGTTATAAACTGATGTCTGCATTGAAGGTACGTAACATCAGTGGTTACAACGCTAAAGTGCTCAAAGCGAAGAAAGACGGAACACCGCTGCTTGACCCTTTGTTTAAGCCGAACGAAGCATACAGCGACAACACCCCGCAACCTTTAGAAACACTGCCGCAGATTGTCATCATCATTGATGAGTTGGCTGACATGATGATGATTGTCGGCAAGAAAGTGGAAGAGTTGATCGCCCGGTTGGCGCAGAAGGCCCGTGCCGCCGGCATGAATATGCTGATCGCAACACAGCGACCTTCTGTAGATGTTATTACCGGTTTGATTAAGGCCAACATTCCCTGCCGTATCGCATTTCAGGTATCAGCGCGCGTCGACTCCCGTACGATTCTGGATCAAGGGGGTGCCGAAAGTCTGTTGGGGCATGGCGACATGTTGTTCCTGCCGTCCGGTGAACCGGTGCCGCGTCGTGTGCACGGTGCGTTTGTGTCGGATGAAGAGGTGGTTCGTGTGACCGAACACCTTAAATCTGCAGGTGCTCCTATATATATAGACGAGGTGACCGAAGGACCATCACAACCTATCGCCGGCTTGTCGGGAGAGCCTTCGTCCGGCGAGGAAGATGCAGATCCTTTGTATGACCAGGCAGTGCGTATCGTCACCGAGACGCGCAAGGCATCAATCTCCGGCGTGCAGCGACGCCTGAAGATAGGTTACAACCGTGCGGCCCGATTGGTAGAACAAATGGAGGCCGAAGGCGTAGTCGGGGAGTTACAGTCAAACGGTCAGCGTGAAGTTATAGCGCCACCACCTCCGCCAATAGACTAATCATTTATGAATAAGATTTTATTGTTGGGCACCATGCTGGCGTTCACTTCCTCGTTAGCATTGGCTGACAAGCCGGTTGCAGAGAATCCGGACGAGCGGGCAAAAGCAGAGCGACTCCTGAGTTCGTTTGTTGAACAAACAACCAGCTGGCAGGCTGATTTCGAACAGCAGGTGTCAGACCCGGACGGGCGGATTACCGATACATCTACCGGGGTTTTTCTGCTGCAAAGACCGGACCGTTTTCGCTGGGAGTACCGCACGCCCTGGCTGCAAACGATAGTCGCGGACGGTGACCGGCTGCAAATGTATGACGTTGATCTGGAGCAGGTGACTGTGCGGGCTATGAACGGTTCGCTAAACAGCACACCGGCAGCATTGTTGGCCGGAGACGGGTCGGCGTTGGATGCATTTGTGGTGACCGACGTGGTCGAGTCTGACGGTGAACTCTGGTTGCAGTTGGTGCCAAACGATGACTCAGGCGATTTTGAGCGGGTACGTATCGGCTTCGCCGGTAGTCAACTTGTTGCCTTGCAGTTGGTCGACCGGCTCGCGCAAACAACGACCATTAATTTCAGCAATATCCGCTCGAATATTTCCATCAGCGAAGACAGTTTTCGTCTTGAGCTTCCTGAAGGCGTAGACGTTATTGATGAATCAGCATTCTGACTTAGCCGCTCCTGCGGTGTTGTTGCCGGACTATCTCCGATTGATATTCTGGGGTTTGGGTATTTGTCTGTTGGCCGGGGTCATGACCGTTTGTCTGATTCCGTTGAAACTGCCACCCGCGGCACCCCAATTCAATGACAAGTTTTTGCATCTGACGACTTTCGCAATGCTAATGCTTTGGTTTGGCGGACTGGTGAGCCGTGAGCGGCATTGGCAGTTGGCTCTGGCTTTAATGGGGTATGGGCTACTTATTGAAGTGCTGCAGTCCTTTACCGCGTATCGCAGTGCTGAATGGCTGGATTCATTGGCCGATGGCTTGGGGATACTTGCCGGTTGGTTGTTGTTGAGATTAGGGGCGTATCGTTGGCCGCTGTTGGTTGCAGGTATCTTCAGCAGGCGACCGGGTACCCCCGAATGAGCGACCTGTTTGCAGCTGAGCAGAATAGTGGTTGGCGGCCTTTAGCCGACCGCATGCGTCCCGCATCTTTGTCTGGTATATCCGGTCAGGAACATTTATTGGGCGACGGCCGGCCCCTCAACCGGATGTTAAAAGGCGAGACCTTGCATTCGGCTATTTTCTGGGGGCCTCCCGGCGTCGGTAAGACGACTTTGGCGCGAATGGTGGCCCATGCCGCAGAAGCCGAGTTCATCGGGCTGTCGGCGGTCATGGCCGGTGTCAAAGACATTCGTGCGGCTGTCGAGCAGGCCCAGAACAGCATGCGTCCCAGAGGCGGCACCGTATTGTTTCTCGATGAAGTCCACCGGTTTAACAAGTCTCAACAGGATGCATTTTTACCCTGGGTCGAAGACGGCACGTTGATTTTTATTGGCGCCACCACCGAGAACCCTTCATTTGCACTCAATAACGCGTTGCTGTCACGGGCTCAGACTTATGTGCTGAGGTCTCTGGATGAGTCTGCTTTGCTGAAGGTGCTTCGCCGCGCATTAGAGGATGAGGTAAATGGTCTGGGTGAGTTGCAGATCAGTGTTGACGATGAGGCCTTGTTGCGGATTGCAGCGGCCGCAGACGGCGATGCCAGGCGTTCTCTGAATCTGTTGGAGCTTGCCGCAGACCTGGCCACAGTTGAACAACCGCACGTTATCGATGAGCAGGTGCTTGGTGAAGCATTGACGGACACATTGCGTCGTTTTGACCGTGGTGGTGATGCTTTCTTTGATCAGATATCGGCGTTGCATAAATCTGTGCGTGGTTCCGATCCTGATGCGGCTCTGTATTGGTGTGCCCGAATGATCGATGGCGGATGTGACCCGTTGTACATAGCCCGCCGGCTCGTTCGTATGGCTTCCGAAGACATCGGTAATGCCGATCCGCGCGCGTTGCGTCTGGCGCTTGATGCCTGGGAAAGTGTCGAAAGGCTGGGCCAGCCGGAAGGCGAGTTGATGCTGGCGCAGTGTGTGGTGTTTTTAGCATGTGCGGCTAAAAGTAATGCGGTGTATTCGGCGTGGAATGAAGCTTTGAACGATGCAAAGCGGCTGGGTAGTCTGGAGGTGCCGATGCACATCAGAAATGCGCCGACTAGTTTAATGAAAGAGTTGGGGCACGGTGAGGGCTATCGCTACGCTCACAATGAGGAAGATGCATTTGCTGCCGGAGAAAACTATTTCCCTGATGGCATGGAACCCCGGCGTTATTATGAGCCGGTGGAGCGGGGGCTTGAGATACAGTTAAAAGAGAAGCTGACCCGGCTCCGTGAGTTGAACGCAGCAAGCCGCAAGCCGGGCCGGAAAGGGTAATTAGCCGATAAAAGTATTCACCAGGCTCGTTGTCTCGGCCTGTCCCGGTGTAGAATCGCGCCCATATTGATTATTACTGAATTTGAGATCCCCCCATGCTGGATACCAAACTACTAAGAACTGACCTTGATGCTGTGGTTGCCAATCTCGCCCGTCGTGGCTTTAATTTTGATGCTGCCCGCTATCAGGAGTTGGAAGACCGCCGGAAAGAGGTTCAGGTTAAAGCCGAAGAGCTTCGTAATGAGCGTAATGTTAAGTCCAAGTCGATTGGGCAGGCGAAGGCGCGTGGTGAGGATATTCAGCCCTTGCTCGATGAAGTCGCGAGTCTTGGTGAGGGACTCGATGCTGCCGACGCATCTCTGCGTGAGGTGCAGAGCGAGTTGGACACCATGTTAATGAGTGTGCCCAACCTTTTGCATGACAGTGTGCCCGATGGTGCGGACGAAGATGCCAATATTGAAGTGCGTGTTTGGGGTGAACCTACCAGCTTCCCCTTTGAGCCTAAAGATCATGTAGACGTTGGCGAGGGTCTGGGGCTGCTGGATGCGGCCACCGCAGGCAAAGTATCCGGTTCGCGTTTCACTATTATGCGGGGCCCTCTGGCGCGTCTGCATCGTGCGCTTATTCAATTCATGCTCGACGTGCATGTGTCCGAGCACGGTTATGAGGAAGTGTATACGCCGTATCTGGTGAATGCTGACTCGTTGCTGGGCACCGGTCAGTTGCCGAAGTTTGGTGATGATCTGTTCCGGATGAACGGTGAGCCGGGCTTATATCTGATACCCACTGCAGAAGTGCCTGTGACCAATATTGTCCGTGATGAGATCGTTGATGCCGCCGACTTACCGATCCGGCGTGCAGCTCACACGCCTTGTTTTCGCTCGGAGGCGGGTTCATACGGTAAAGATACCCGCGGCATGATCCGTCAGCACCAGTTTGAGAAGGTGGAGATGGTGCAGGTTGTGCATCCGGAGAAATCCTATGAGGCGCTTGAGGAACTAACCGAACACGCTGAAGTTATTTTGCAGCGCCTTAATTTACCTTACAGGGTGGTTCAATTGTGTACCGGTGATATAGGTTTTGGTGCTGCTAAAACCTACGACCTGGAAGTCTGGCTGCCGGGGCAGGGTAAGTACCGTGAAATTTCTTCGTGCAGTAATTGTGAAGATTTTCAGGCGCGGCGCATGCAAGCCCGCTGGCGTAATCCCGAAACCGGTAAACCCGAGTTGGTGCACACTCTGAACGGTTCCGGTGTGGCTGCAGGCAGGGCCTTGGTAGC
>Ga0070729_10001410_pt1 | contig 37332 bp, 27 predicted proteins | sample tdDd472_FD_66725 | JGI IMG/M metagenome (GOLD analysis project Ga0070729, IMG submission 66725) | Marine sediment microbial communities from the Atlantic coast under amendment with organic carbon and nitrate - tdDd47.2 | ecosystem: Environmental > Aquatic > Marine > Coastal > Sediment | place...
GTGGCCCCATACCGAACTCCCCCCTCTTGAGTGGGGAACGTCGGCACAGCAGCATCAAAAAATCGAAAAAAATCTGGTCATCATGGCCTGCTGCAACGATACCTACCATCGTCGCTTTGGCGAGGAGTTCATCAAAACTCTTTCGCCTTATGGCCACATCCATATCCACGTCGCCAACGCATCTGTAGAGATGCGGGAAGAATTGGAAAAGGATGCGGAAAATAAAGCCTTAAGCTACTCTTATGAAGACTCCGGTTCCCATGGAATCGGCCATTACTACGCCGTCATGCGGTTCCTCAACGCACGGGCGATTATGGAGTTCTTTAACCAGGATCTCCTTATTTTAGATATCGACTGCGAGAAAGTGTCGAACTTACCTGAACTCATCGAGGCCTCACAAAAGCACGATGTGAGCTATTTCAGAACCGGCAACTACATGCCCTGGCTCGACCACCACGCAGCTTATATGTATCTAGCGCAAACGGCCGGAGGACAAGCCTACGCTTCGCGCCTAAGGTCCTATATTGCCTCGAAACTAAACAAAGCCTGTTGGATGCTCGACCAATCATCCATGTGCTCTCTTTATAATTTTTATCTAAGCACCGATTTTCATGACGGGAAAACACCGGTCGATCTGCATACTTTCAAGCAGTCTGACGGATACGATTTCTGGTCCTATTTTCAGCCAAGCGGAACTGCTGAAGAAAAATGGGAATATCGCCTACAAAAAAACGATTGATCGGAGGAAGAGGATTTCCCATTTCCGACAGACTCGGTCGCAGCCCATGGAATATATTGCTCGCACAAGCAAGAAACCCGCTCATGAGCCCCCCTTGCCAATTGGGCCAGGTCTCAGCCCCTCTCCATAATGTTTCCACATGGTTAAATACAGGGTTTCGAGGTTCCTGACCTTTGCAGTTGTATCGAACAAGGGGTGGGTTTTTCTGTTTTCAACAACACGATATTTTAGTTTCCGCAGCCGACCGATATCTTCAACGATTTCCAGAACAAGATTTTCATACGCCTCAAGATCAGACGCGATAAGTTCTTCCAAACCATGCGAACAAAGAAGGCTCTCGGAAACTCTGGAAGCAAAATGGCTCCCAGCAATGGCGACGACCGGGATACCGGCCCATAAGGCGTCCGTTGTCGTGGTGTGCCCCGTATAGATCCGCGTATCGAGTGCCAAATCGGCCAAAGCAATACGCGCCAGATGCTCAGGCTTTGAAAGCTTATCGGCGAAAATCAAGCGATTGTCTTCTATCCCTGCGGCCCGCGCCTGGGCCTTTAAGTTTTTTTCAGCTTCTCGGTTATGGCCGAACAGCCAAAGTACGCTTCCTTGAATTTGATGGAGCAAAGACATCCAGACGGAAAACATCTGCCTGTCGATTTTATATGTCTGACAGAAGCAGCAAAATACCAATGCATTTTCCGGCAAACCCTGTGAAGCTCGACTTAGCAATTGAGGGCCCACAGCCTGTTCATTATCGGTTGGCCAGTAGGTCCCCTCAAGATAAGCGGGGGCTTCCGTGAAGAATGGGACATCGCTGGCCGGGCAAACGATGTCATCAACAAGTACGTAGTCGAGGAAATCCCCCCCACAGGTACCGGGATAGCTAAGATACCCTACCTGCAACGGGGCTGGCCGTAATGCACAAATTTCGAGTCGCGAGCCGTCCGTATGCCCCGTCAAGGCGATGAGGATATCAATACCGTCTCGATTGATCCGTTCCGCCGCTTCTCCATCGTTCAAACCAGCAACATCGACAAAGCGGTCGCACGATGCGGTTATCGCTTGGCGGTGAGGACTTCCGTCATCGGGACCGAAAGAATAGGCAAACACCTCAAAAACATCCCGGTTATGCTTGCCATAAAGGCCTGCCGTATTATGTGCGGTGGGGTGATCGTAAAAATTTCCACTCAAATAGCCGATCCGAAGTTTCCCTCCATGGAAGCCACTCTGGTTAAAGGAAACCCGCTGGCGAATGGGCGCCAATTTATCGACCATCTCCGTCGACCAAGCTTTGGCGACTTCCAAATTTCGCTCTGGATGTGCACTCCTGGCGATACTCATAAACGGCGTTTCTCCAGGGCGTTCGCCATCGGCCAGGGCCTTAACAGTTTGCTCTTCCATACGCGCCTCAACCTGTTCCATCTCCTCCCAGGAGCAGGTTTTCTGCAGAATATGGAAAAGTTGCGCAACGGCATCACGATCATCAGGCGCACAGGAGACAACCTGATTCAGCATTTGCTTTGCTTCCCCAAAACACCCGAGAAGCTCCAGGGCGCAGCCCCGATTGTAAAGGGCGGCGCAATTATCAGGAGCAAACTCAAGGGCTTTGTCAAACCGGCCAAGCGCCTTTTCTAGTTCCCCCATTTTGAGATAAACGCCACCCAGATTAAGATTTAATACAGGGTTCTCGGGGGCAAGACTCAAGGCCTCTTTAATAACGGACTCGGCGCACGTAAGATCGCCACGGGCAATCAGGGTCAAACCGAGATTAACCGACGCTTCACTGAATGATGGATTAATCTCGAGCGCCCTACGATAATGTGCTTCTGCTTCGGCATACCTCCCCAAATCTGACAAGGCATTACCTAGATTGCTAGGCACAGCTGCCGATTGCGGCGCAAGCTCCATAATACGCTTTAACAGATGTATGGCCGCCTCCGCCTCCCCTGCAGCCCTAAGCGCGCTGGCCTTCTCAAAAAGAACCGCAAGATTGTCTTTCGGCATGTCCATTTATTGCTGCAGCCATTTTTCATTGTGTGATGAACAGCACAGCCCCATATTTGGCAAAATCCTATGATAATTAACGCAAAAGCAACCAAGCGCCTGTTAAGAATAAGTGTAATATCTTTACCAGTTGCCCTGAAAGAGCTAAAATATCTTTTGGCTCAACGAGTTAATTGAAGGCTGGAAGATAGAGACGGAACCGCCATGGACGTATTGACCGCCAGCACCAAACAGACCAGTTTTGCACTTGCCCGCCTATTAACCCAGATGAGCGAGAGCCAAGAGGCGCGCATTAAAACCGAAATGCGCCCCATTGAAGCGAAGCATGATAAACGGGTCCATAATGCAGAATTGCAGATGGATCGCTGGAAAAAGGTCAGCAAAGATATTGGCGAAGCTACGTCAACACTCGCAGGGAATATCAGCAACTTAAAATCAATCCGATCAAAACTCGACGGATTGCTCTCAGCCGTCAACAAAGCCGACCAGCGGGCCTCAGACCCCAGCTTTAACCCTGATGGGTATGCAGCCTCATTCGACGCTCTTATGAAAAGCATTTCCTCCAGTACGGAAGACTCCGGGCGCGACGTCAATCTGATCGGAAAACGCAAAGTCTCACTTGAATATCCAACCGATATTTATGGCCGTAAAGAAGAGGTTGGGAGCGTTTCTCTGGATAGCGACTATTACATCATCGATAACGATGGCGGGCGCTGGGTTCTTGATCGGCAAGCCGGAAATCTTAAACGTTATACCGATTATCCAAATGGCGCGACGAGTTCTGTCGGCAGCTTTCCAACGGGCATTCAGTTAGACAGCATCGATTCAGACGACAACCTCACTTTTACCATTGCTCCAAATACGGCATCCCCAGAAACTTTTTCCGGGACGCTCTATCGTAGCGGACTTAACATTATGGATTCATGGTACTATGAGGGGCTTTCAACGGCGGATGCACGAAATGCCGCAATTAGTGACATTCATTCTGCACGCAAAGCTATAAAGCTCGAAATTGCGCGATACGAAAGCCAGTTCTCTCTGGCTCAGTTCTATGAAGAACGCGCCAACGGCGAGGTCGGAGGCCTACGGGAAGATAAGAACGAAGCCTTGTTAGCCAAAGCAAAAGAGGTGGGAAAAGCCAAAGAAAAACTCATCCGGGAATTTCAAGCAGCGCAAGACGCCATCCAGATGTCGACGATACTTAAAAGAGAATATGCATCTTTTCTCAAACCAACGGCCAACACGCTGGGTCGGCAACTGATCAGCATATTAAGTTAATCATCCAACAATCAAACGTCTGAGCGGGAAGCGGTTTTTTTTATCTGCCTTAAAAAAGCCTGTGCCTCTTTAAATATTTCTCCCGCCAACACATCGAACCGCCCCAGAAAAAAACAGAAATAAGCTGTTCGATCTTTGTCGCTGGCTATTCGGGAACCGCGATAGGTGCCTAAACGTGCCAAAGACAACAGCGACCCATGCACTAATCTCACTACGCCCCGGAATTTATCTCCTCCTTCCCCTAAAACAGCCTCAACCTGCCGCTGCAAGGCAATATATTCTTGGGGAGGATTAGTTGAGATGGAATTGTGAAGGGCATCATAAAGCGCATCACATGCCTCAATATGACCATCAAAATCGGTATCACGCAAAAATTCAGCTGGCGTAAAATATCTCAAACTCATTTCCAGTTCTGAAATAAGTGTCTTTTGCGATATATCGCATATCTGAAAATCCAGGGTATTTGAGGCTAATGACTTGGCGCCATCAACCCGCGCCCCCCAACTACAGTTCGTCACATCAAGATTTTTTGTTCTGATAAGTTCCGTGATGGTCCGTCGGGAGAGATCATAATAAGCAGACGTAGCAATCTCACCGCCAAAATTGCCGGGCACAAGGCGGGTAAATTCGCCTTCAAGATATTCATGCCCCTCGCCTTCAATAAAATTGTCATAGCCCTTTTCATAATAGACTGCGTCTTTGGAATGATGCAGTCCTCCTTGCACCCGACCACAATCGACGCCAAACATGACAAACCTCTTAAATCCAAGGCTCGACATCGCCGCCAATGCCGCATTGGCAACCAGAGGACCGGCGTAGGCAACAGGCTCCCACTTTGATGCAAGAACGTGGGCGGGACTGAGCGTTGAACGGAAGTAATACCAAACCCGCTCAAACATTTCACTGGCCTCCCGGTTAACGGTAGCCGAGGCGATAAGAGTGATCCCTTCAAAGCCGAATTCATCTTGGAAGGTCTTCAAGTTTTGAACGAGAGGATAAGAATTTTCGTTCTCTATATGGAAATCTGGTCTGATCCCATTTTTGAGCAAAACGCCTAAACTACTGCCACAACTAACAACCAGCGCCCCTTTGCGGAGCTTAGCGATATCCTTAAGATCATTATCCAGAGAAGGCCCCGAACCGACGATGAAAACCGTCTCATCCCTAGTTGCAGAATTGCTCCCTTCTAAAAGACGGACGCTTCCGGTCGCCAGATTATCGACCGCATTCTCCATCATCATTTTTTCGTCGCCAAAATGACCGGGGCGGATTAGGAAATTCCCAATTCTTTCATTCAGTATTTTCCGGCATTCAATCACTTGCCAGGACGGATAATGAATAAAGGCAAAGGTCCCATCGATAAAACGCGCAGCTCCCGAATGTATAATGAGCGCCTCAGCTTCAAGCATAAACCGCTCCGGCGTCAGTCCAATTTTAAAGTGAAGAGCCGTTCCCTGGTGTTCTGCCTGTTTAAACACCTTTTCCCAGTCAAGGGCGTACATTGAATGCTTAACGAACTCCGGCACCGGCTCGACCACAACCATCTGTTCAGCCCTGCATTGCTCGAGAAGCATCGGAATGTGGTAGCCGAGTCCCAGACCAAAAACGAAAGCAATACCGACATCGCTCACAGGAAAGTCTTCGGAAATCCCAATCCCATTTTCTTGAGCAAACCGGTCTAACTCTTCAGCGAGCCTAAATGTCAAGGAGGGCTGGCTATCATCCAGCGGGTCGGGGATTTTCAAACGATCCGGGCTGGAAAGGTAAGCCGCAACCTGTTTGGTTACATAGGATTTCGCCGCCTCCGGATACAGCTCTACACCGGCAACTTTTAAATTTACCGCCTCACCGCCTTGATAAACAACTTGTCCACCTTGGCCACCGTTTCCCGATAAAGATCGCAAAACATGTGGATGTGCCCTGGCAAACGCCTGGAGATTTCTCGAGTAGAGCGAGGCTGCCTTTATGTCATTCGGGCCCGACACCGGCAACACCCTCTATCTTATCACGCCCTTCCGCCATTTGCCCGAGTACGTTACGGGTATCATCGACCATCAGCTCAACTTTTTCCTTATAGGCCCCCATAAAAAAGCGGAGGAAAGCCAAACGGTCGTCTTGGTTAGCGATCCGCGTTCCGGCAAAAGCCCCAACCCGGATCATTGATACCAAGCTTGATCTGATAATAGAGAGAATACCCCGGCAGGGGGCTTCCAGGCGATCACGGAGGGTGATAATCCGGTGATGAAAATCCCAAAAACTTTCATCCTCCCCGAAAGCCTCATCCATCGCCTTGAGAAATTCGTCCTCAAAAAGATCACATTTGGCGACAAGGTCATCGAGATCAAGACCCGACAAATATTCTCCAGCAGGAAATGAGGGTAACGTCTGTGCAATACGGTTGATTAGCTGGGCCTGATACCCTTCAGGTCCATGAAAGGTCAGAGCCGACGCGGCTTTAGGGGCAGCTCCATCTATCTTTGCACCATCACTGCAATTGACAACTTTGACATCGGATCGCTGGCATAAAGGGCCAAAACTAGCCCGCGACATGTCCAAATACCACGTCGTTAAGGCCTCACCACCAAAATTGGCGGGGACAACACGGTCAAACTCATTCTCTAATAGCTCAAAACTTTCGCCTTCAAGATAATTGTCATAATCGTCTTCATAATAAATCGCTTCACCTGCATGGTGGCCATGCTCGGTCCGTCGCCCGCAGTCCACTCCAAAGAAATAGAAATTACGGAACCCAACGCTCAGCATAGCGGCCATCGCCGAATTGGCGACAAGGGGGTCGGCCCCTAAAAGAGGCGCAAGCCCTCGATTGAGAGAGGCTGTACAGCTCAACCCCGTACGATAATAAAACCATCTTTTGTCAAAAAGTTTTCCAGCTTCAGGGTTTACCGATGTTGAGGCCACATAGGTAATGGGTGAAAGATCGTACTTTTTCGAAAAATTCCTGAGGTTCTCGACCAAAGGCCATGAATTTTCATTTTCTCCATGAAAATCCGGAACAATTCCGTTTTTCAAAAGAATCCCTAGACTGCTTGTCCCACAAGAAAAAACGATGGCCTTATTGCGCCATTTTTTGACAACGTCCAAATCCTTATCCAACGACGGTCCAGAACCCACAATGAAGACGGGTTGCTCTCTCTGAACGACCGGTTTTCGCTGGAGAAAGGAAAGCGGAAAACGATGCAGATTGCCGTAGGAGTTTGTCATCATCAGCAATTCATCTTCATAAAAGCCAGAAGAGATATAACTGACTGCAATCCTTTCATTGAGCAATCTGCGGGCTTCAAGAAGCTCCCAAGAGGGGTAGTGTATATAGGCGTAAGATCCCTCGATAAAAGTTTTCCCGTCATCCCAAATATACCGTTCAATACTACGCACGATAACGGCAGGCGGCGCCCCTACGATAAAGCGCACCTCCACTGACTGCGCGTCTGCCGCTTCAAAAAAATCCGCCCAGTCGAAGACCTCAAATGAAGCACGAAGCAAAGCCGGTTGCGGCTCAATAAGAACCATGACCTTCGCTTTATTATTTTCAAGCAGCAGCTTTAGGTGATGCCCAAGGCCAATACCAAAGACAAAGCAAAAACCGATATCAACAAGAGGATGGGAACTGACTTCTTCCCCATAATCGTTGGCGATGTAATCCCTGACCTTCGAAAGTAGATCTTTTGATATGGGTGATAAATTGCAATAGGCGGGGCTGGCGAAACCAATGCGATCCGGATCGTCAAAATAGTTTTCAACCTGTTTCTGACTGCAGCCGACAGCAGGTTCCTGATAAAGCAGAGTACCGCCGATACTTACATCGACGGCCTCCCCTTCTTCATAAACAATCGATACATCCGGTGAACGTCGTTCTTCCCCAAGACGCCAGAGGTCAGGAGATCGCGTTTGAAAAATTTGTCTGTTTTTTTCAAATAAAGTTAGGTCGCCAGCTTGATTGTTCATCTCTCAAACTAGCCGTAAACCGGCTTTGCCATTAAGCAGATCAGCAAACGTCTTTCCACAATCGCTCAAGAACCGTCTCCATATCAATGCAACGGGCCTTGAAATCAAACAACGGTGCTTTAGAGATTTTTTCAGCAGCATCCTGCTTGAAAGCTGCGCGCCCAGCCTCATCTTTAATCCATCGCTCAACTAAGGCTAAGTAATCTTTCCGGCTGGTCGCCACGCAACTTTCCGACATCCCCATTTGCGTCAGAACTTCCGCACTTACCTTATCCGCCGTGCGGCTACCTTTCATACAGATAGGAGGAACGCCAAAACCTGCACTTGTCACCACACTGAGATTTTGGTGACCGCTTGTAGGTACTAGCAGCAAGTCAATCTGAGAATAAAACTCTGACTGCGTCGCGCTTTGAATAATGTCGATCCGGTGTGAAACACCAAAATTTCCAAATAAATCTAGGACTTTGCCCGCATTCTTCGCATTTTGGAAATCGTAATCCTGCATCAGCAAGGTTGCGCTAGGGTATTTTCTGAGAAGCTCCGCCCACAGTCCAACAGAATCTGGCGTCAACTCACACAGCTCGGCATCGACGCCAAACGTCAGAAGGTCACTCGTCCGCTCAAGAACAGAACGATCATCGGGCTTAGGCACTTCCACCAGCATATTTCCATGCTCAAGCAACACGATCTTTTCTGCTAAAATACTCTTGTTTTCAGGAACCATCTCGCCCCCCAACATGAGAGCATCCATGTTCTTGAGCCCCGTTCCATAAGGCGTTCCATGGAGTGAAACTTGGAGAGGCGCCATACGGGCGCCGAATGCCCGCAACAACTGAGGATCATTAAACCCAACGGTATTGATAAAAATATCGACCCCTTCCGCCAAGCAAATGGCCGCCAAAGTCACCGGGTCCATTTCTCGAACATCGTGCCAGATATCAAATGCTTTTTGGTAATGGACATTTGATGCGTCACTTAAAGCCCCAAAACCGAAGCCAACCGTCCGGAAACGGGCGGCATTTCGGTGAGCGAGAATATTTGCAAGCGCTTTCCCCTCACTGCGACGGGATAGAGAGCCCAGCAGATAGCCAGCGGTCAAAATCGGTTTGTCGGTTGCCTGCCCCTCATCAAAGCCTTGGTCTTCTTCGCCGAACCGAGCACCCCATTGAGCAGCCAGCTCACAAAGGGCTTCTTCCGTTGATTCTGGCGATAAGGCTAAATCTGAAATTGCTTTTGCAAAGTATTCAGAATTCTCGCTATCAAGATGCATCGCCCATTTGTGGACGGACTGGCTTTGGCCATACTCACCAATGAGCGCGAGAAGAGATCCTAACATACTGGCGATATCAGGGTCTTCGGCTAGACGGTGCATTGCACCACGTAAAATATCGACAGCTTCTTGGTAACGCCCCAATACCGTCAGGCAATTCACTAACCCAAGATAGGATTTCTTATCATCCTGCTTAAAATGAATACATTGCAAAAACCAATGTATCGCCATCCCCCAGTCTTTAGACGAAACGGCCGCGACGGCACGAGTGAATAGTGGATTATCCTCAATATCGATAAAGGCGCTCGATAAGCTTGGAATCGATTGTGGCAAGATTTCCTTTAAGGCCGGAACGGAAGGAACCGAACTTGCTAATTTGGCATAAAACAGTGACTTGGTCAGTTCCCCTGCAAGGGCGTAAAGCACCGCCAAAAAATCGGCATATTCACTGACATTCGAATCCGCATTTAGCGCGGCTTCGCCAAGCGCCACGGCTTCAGCCCAGTCATCCTCAAGAAAGCGTCCAATTGCCAAAACATAGTACGCTTCAGCATAGATGGACGTTTCTTTTAAATCGGCTTGTTGCTCAAGAAAAGCAGCGCAGGCATTGCTAATATCAGACCAATTACCGTCCGCAACACCTTCGCCAACAATCGAAAGGAAACCCTCCCGCGTCGTAGCGGCATCAATAACCAAATTACTCATCGAAACCTCACGCGGTTATTTCACCATTGCCTAGCCCCTGGGGGACCTCCGCCTCTTCCTCTTTTTCTTTCTCTTTGGAAGAGCCGGGCAGCGGCGTCCTCAACCCAGCGGCCAACTCCCGGTTGATATTGATCAACACATCAAGCTTCTTATGATCCGGGTTCGCAATGAGATCCATGGAATATTTATCGATAAAATTCGCAAGAGAAATGCCATTATTCCGGATATCATCCGGCAAGGGGCACTCTGGGCTGAGCAATTCCGCTTGCAGAATAGTCCAAAGCTGCCAATTAATGCGAACTGCAGCCAGAACAACCTCTGCCTCACCGCTTTCTTTCGCCGCTTTAAGCCGCAAGGCTGCTTGGGTTAATCCCCAGGCCTCAACCTCCCTCGGGTTCCCCGGAGCCGGGGGCGTCTCGTAGTTTTTCAGCAAGTTGTTCGTTGACATGCATAAAAACCTTACTTTCGTGGGAAATAAGTCTCTGCGCTTTCTTCAAAGCCTTATAAAGTTCCCGTTTTTCAACCAGTCGCCATAACTCATCACCAATCGGCTGGGCGCTTGGTGCAGCCTTTAGGTAATCTGACAGGAATTCATTAAAGCGCCGTAAATTGTCGGTGAATTCTGATGGGAAAAGGTAGAGACACTGCAAGGCGTAATAGGCCCGTGCGGCCGGGGTGACGGCGTCTTCCGGCGAAAGAACATCATTATCACGCAATAGCGAGGCATCATTCTTCAGAAGCAAGGATACATTACTGCTTCCGGTATTTTCGATAACCGCCCCGTTGATGATAATCTGCTGACCTTTTTTCAAATGAATTTTAAGCGGCATGAACGACTTCCCCTAAAAAAATAACAGCCAGGGTAAAAAATACCCTGGCTGCCACTTTAAGAAAAGGAATGTCTTACCTGAACAGACCCAGGATCGACTGCTCGGCCTGACCTGCGAAGGACAGAGCCTGGATACCCAGCTGCTGCCTGGTCTGCAAAGCAAGAAGGTTCGCACCTTCTTCGTTAAGGTCGGCCACCGTCAGCTTGCCAGCACCGGTTTCGAGAGTGCCAATGTACTCTTCGGTAAAGTCGGCGCGGACCTGAAGAATGGCCACGTTGTTCGCCATCGTTGCCGCTTCAGCCTGAATGTTACTGATCGTTTCATCAAGACGAGTAACCGCCGTATCGGCCATAACGTTAAACGAAGCGAGAACTTCGGCGTCATCGAAATCAAATGTCGAAAGCAACGCCCCAAAACCGAGCGTACTCTGAACGATATCCTCCGTAACAGATGCGTTCGGTGCATTGAGCGCCGAACCGGCGGAATCCAAGAAGAAGGTCGAAGCATTGAAATCAACGCCATCCACATCCAGCTTAGAATCAGCCTTGTCGGAGAAGCGAACCGAAAGCTTCGAAGACGTGGAGTTCAAGAGGTTCAGACCCTGGTAAGTCGCATCGCTGACCAGCTTTTCGATCTGAACAGCCAGCTCTTTTAGCTGATCCGAGTACTCGGCGCGCTGAGCCGTGTCACCACTACGGGCACTGTCGATAATACCCTTCATCTGCTTGGCGAGATCTTCCAGCGCATCGGCCGCCTTCAAAGCGGTGTCGAGAGCGCTGATACCTTGGTCGATCGCCGACTTACGGTCGGAAAGATCGGCCGCGCGGTCATTCAACGACTTAGCCTGGAAAAACTTCACCGCGTCATCAGACGGCGATGAAATTTCCAAGCCCGTCGACAGACGACCCTGCGTCCGGTCAATAAGACTTGTCGTATTTTGCAGAGAAAGTAGGTTTGAGCGTACTGCTGAGGATAGAGATACATCAGCCATTAGGAATTCTCCCTTTCTAGGTGAGACTGTACAGTTTGCGCTTTTCTAGCACTTGCGCACTGTATCATGCTGAAAATGAAAAATCCATTAACCTTATGGGCGCGGGGATATTTTCATTTCCCGACTACGTTCCAGCGCCTCTAATCCAATGATAATATCTTGATAATCTTAGATATTTCACTCGACAAAAGAGTTGAAGACGAGGGCAGGCAAAGAGCTGATTTCTGAATTTTTTCAGCATTGTCTCCACCTAAAACAACCGAATCTTGATGCGCCGGACTTCTGTGAAGCGGTTGCCATAGGGGTCTTGTCTCAATCCCCTCTTGCCGCAGTTTTTCTGCAATTTCTATTCGAGAATTATTTTTGATGAGAACCGCAGAAAGCCAGTTGACGGCCTCTACATTTTTGGGAATCGGCATAAAGTTTAGAAAATCAACGGTTTTGCAGAATTCCGCATACTGCGCGGCAATGTCACGGCGGGCGGCAATAAATTGATCTATCCGCTCCATCTGGGCACAGCCCACCGCCGCCTGAATATTGGTCAGACGGTAATTGAACCCAATATCATCATGGATAGATTCAATGGGATCAGCTTTCGCCTGGGTGGATAGGTGCGCAGCTTTTTCGAACCATTGGGTGTCGGGCGTAACGACCATCCCACCACCACCACTCGTCACGAGCTTATTACCGTTGAAACTGAAACAACCGATATCACCCAGCGTTCCCAGGAATCGACCTTCATATCGCGCTCCCAAACCTTCCGTCGCGTCCTCGATCAACGGAACGCCCAAGCTGCGCGTTACATCCAAAAGCGGCGGCAGGTTGACGGCGCTGCCAAGGATATGAACGGGGAGGACGGCGCCAATGCGTCGCCCCGTCTGTTTATTGAACACGCCATCGGCACGCTTTTCACACCCGTTTTTTAGAAAATCGACAGCAAGCCCAACGTCCATCTGCCAATCATTCGGGTCGGCATCGACAAAAACCGGATAGGCCCCAACATAGCGAATGGCATTGGCGGGCGCGATGAATGAAAGAGTGGAGACCAAAACCTCGTCACCGGGCCTAACGCCGGCCACGATCAATGCCAAATGCAGAGCCGCCGTGCCGGTCGCCGTAGCGACCGAGTGAGGCGCACCGACAAAATCAGCCACTATTTTTTCAAACCGACCGACAAAAGGTCCGGCGCTCGAAACCCAATTTGTGGAAATGCACTCAGCCAGATACGCCGCTTCATTACCCGATAGGTCTGGAGCGCTCAGCGGTATGAATGACTCTTTCGCGTCAGATGGCATAGGTGTCCCGCCGGAAACGATCCCGGTTGGCCTCAATCCAGGCAATTGTTTTTTTCAACCCCTCCTCCAGAGCAACCTCCGGCTCCCAGCCGATCACCTCTTTTGCCAAACGGTTATCAGAGAGCAGACGCTCAACCTCGCTAGCCGACGGGCGAACACGTTGCCGGTCTGTTTCGCTTGTCAGCTCCACCCCCATCAACCTGCCAATCAAATCCCGAAGATCGCCAATACTGATCTCACGCCCCGTCCCGAGGTTGACCGTTCGGCCTTCGCACCCAACCGCTTCCCCTGCTTTTAAAAAGCCTCTGACCGTATCATCGACCAGCGTCAAATCACGGGTCGGTGAAAGACTTCCAAGCTTAACCACATTGCCATCCAGCGCCTGGGATATAATCGTCGGAATGACAGCTCGAGCCGACTGGCGGGGGCCGTAGGTATTGAACGGTCGCACCGTAACCACAGGCGTTTCAAAGGCGCAATGGTAGGACTCGGCGACCTTATCGGCTGCAATCTTGCTAGCCGAGTAAGGCGATTGCCCCTGTAAAGGATGATCCTCGTCAATCGGCACTCTTTTAGCCGTCCCATAAACTTCGCTGGTCGAAGTATGAACCACGCGCCGCGTCCCAAAATCACGCGCCGCCTGCAACAGGTTCATCGTTCCTTCTACATTGGTTCGGAGGTAAGAGCGCGGTGCATGATAGGAATAAGGGATGGTGATGAGCGCCGCCAAATGGAACGCCGTATCAATCCCCTCCATGGCGCGCCGGACAGATTCCGGGTCGGCAATATCGCCGGGATAGATCTCCATCTCCTTGGCCAGCTTGCTGTCATCAAGCCAACCCCAGGTTCCTGCGCCATTGTAATGGACCATGGCCCGCACATCCGCGCCTTCTTCGGTCAACTTCTCGGCCAAATGGCTTCCAATGAATCCCCCCGCCCCGGTCACCAGAACTTTTTTGCCTTGCCATGTCATTTTTTCAACTTCCCCTGCCCCGCATCGGCCTGAGCCTGAGCGTAATCGCCCAACTGCCCGATATCCATCCAATACTCATGAATGGGAAAGCTGCTCACCATCAAACCGTCAGTCATGATTTCATCGATGAGATCGGTCATATCGAGCCGCTGCCCTTTAGGTATCCGCTTCAAAACCTCCGGCTCCAGCAAATAGATCCCAGCATTGATAAAGAAAGAAAGGGACGGTTTTTCCGAAAGCTTTGAGACCCTGACACCATCAGCTTCAACCACCCCAAAGGGCACGGAGATATCATACTGACGAACCCCGACGGTCAGGTGAGAGGCATGCTCCCGATGAAAATCAAGCATCGCTCCAAAATCGACCGACGTCAGAATATCGCCATTGATAACCAGAACGGGTTCGTCGCGTGGCGGCAAATAGGCCAATGCGCCAGCCGTTCCAAGAGGCTCTTCCTCCCGAGTGTACTGCATATTCACGCCGAACCCCGAGCCATCACCAAAATGTTCCTGAATTTGGTCGGCATGATAGTGGGTGGTGATGCTGATATTGTGAACGCCCGAATCCCGAAGCTGTCCAACGATATGCTCAATCAGCGGCTTATTACCGACAGGCAATAACGGCTTTGGGGTCTTTTCGGTCAAAGGTCTGAGGCGCATCCCCTTTCCACCCGCCATAACAACGGCGCGCATGGCCAAAGGCTGCTCCAACACCAGGTCGCTTCGCAACGCAATACCAACCAGCTTTCCTTCACGATCAACCAAAGGAAGATGCCGAACGCCATAGCGGTCCATCATGGCAAGACGCTCAGGATCGGGCGTGTCGGGCAAAACAGTCAATGGCGCATCGGGACCCGGCCCGGTCTTTCTCTTGAGGTACTCGCCGACCGGCTGGTTGAAGTCAGCATTGGTCAAAAGGCCGCGGCGAATATCACCGTCCGTGACAATACCGAGAAATGCACCATCCTCGCCGGTAACGACCACTACGCCCTCACCGTTGCTATCAATCAGTTCCAAAACCGTGCGTAGAGTTTTTCCCGGTCCGGCAACAAACCTTTCCAAAATCCCTTCACGCCCAGTTTCGACCGTTTCGCTCATCGCCGCTAGACCTTTTCGTCCCAAACCGGATGACGCAGACGCCATTCATCGCCATCCTTCATCCACAGGTGTGGGGAGCGGAAATTGTCGATGATGGAGAGGAAGTGATCGGGGTCCATTTCGACGTACTCCATAACCTCCTTGAAATAGCGCTCGGGGAACTCACCATCAAAACGTTTAACCAGGGCTATCGCCTCTTCACGGGTCAGGTGCTTATTGCGAATTTCCTGACTGGCGTCGTAGGTTGCGCGCCCCAGTCCGAACTTGATCCAGGTCGTATAGTAGTGGAATCCATCGATCTTGTCGTCGAGGCTATTGTATTTGGAATATGTTCCCTCGGTGCGAACCGGATTGGCCTCGAAACCGCAATTCTCAACCGAATAGTAATACGCTTCCTGGGGCGTCCATTTGAGGTAATAGCCGAGGTACTGCACCTCGATTTCCCCTTTGCTCAGCTCTTCAGCCGTCGGCGGAAAGTAGGACGACAACTCGTTTAAGGTCAGGCCGTATTTCTCGCGAAGCTCCCTCACCGAAACGCCCCCCAGATAAACCTCGTCCAAATTGGACATGGCGAAATAGGACTTATCCCGTAGAGAGGTCTTCGTTTCGGCAATCGGGCTTCCGTATTCTGCTTCCGACTCACCATAAAACACCAGCGGGATGCCAAATTTAAGGGCCAGTTTAGGCGCCAGATTTTTCTGCCCTAAAATAAATGTTTGGAATGGATGGAGTATCTTTTCAATCGCCAACTTTGTCAGCAGTTTTTGCGCCCGTCCATTCGGTTTGAACGTGACATTATCAACCCCGCCCACCTCAATCCAGTTGCGAAAATTCTTCAACCCCACGTCGGTGTAAAGGATTGGCGGCCAAGTCACGGTCAGTGGATTCATACCGTACTTATATTTGAGAACATGGGCCGCATAACAGCTGTCCTTGCCGCCGCTACCGGGCACAAGGCAATCATAGCCGCCATCTGTCCGCCGATGCTTGTCGAGCAGCTTGATTAGCTCTTTCTCCCGAGCCTCCCAGTCAATCTGACCCTTAACTTCGTTGTATCGGCATGCGTCGCAAATTCCATCATCCCAAATTTTCAAGGCCGTCGCCTTGCGCGTCGTCTGGTGTTTGAACTCAGGCGTCGAGGACGGTCGCTGGTTGGACATGACGCATTTTTTGCAATACGTCACTTCTTGAGGAAGGCCGTAGTAAGCTTCGGGGAGATTGGTGAGCGTCATTGGGGGAACCCTCCTTCTGAGAGCCATTTCGCAATGTTGTTGTAGATCGCCAGGCCATCCGAACCGCTTCGCTCAGGATGAAACTGACAGGCAAAAATATTGTCTTTAGCGACAGCCGCACAAAACGATGTGCCGCCGAAATGTGAAATTGCGCCAACCACCGATGGATCGCTGGGCTTCACGTAATAAGAATGTACAAAATATTGGTAAATACCGGGTATTGCTCCACTCAAGGGCGTCCCGTCCCAACGTCCGGGCTCAGGCTCTTCAATGGGACGCCACCCAACCTGCGGAACCTTAAGAGACCGACGCCCCCCATGCAACGCATCAGGCTCATTCTCCGGCAACCGCTCGACAGAACCCTCGATTAACCCAAGGCCTTCATGGGTGCCGAATTCATGGCTCACGCTCATCATCAATTGCAGCCCCAGGCAAATACCGACCATCGGCTTGCCTTTAGCCGCACCCTCCCTTAGGGCATCGGCCAGCCCACGCTCTTTCAGCGCCGACATGGCATCGGCAAAGGCTCCGACACCGGGCAGGAGAACCATATCAGCCTTGTCTAAATCAGTCGCGTCGCCGGTTATGTTGGCCTGTAACCCCGCCTGCCCACAAGCCCGCGCAATGGAATATAGATTGCCGAGACCGTAATCAACCACGGCCACAAGAGGCCCCGCGCCCCCCATCAAGCAGCCTCCCGTACGCCGATATTTTCGGCATTGAGGAAGGCTTTCAAATCGCCAATACCGCAATCGGCCAGCTTGATCGCGCCGCCGCCCTTCCGCAGAAACTCCGTATTGCCCTCGCCTTCGAAGGCCTCATCATCCTGCGGTAGAGTTTTAATCATATTGTAGTGGAGCATTGAAGCCAGACTGACCGCATCGGCGCCTCCCTGCCGGATAACCTCTTCAACCTGTTTCGGCGTTCCCGCGCCTCCTCCGGCGATAATGGGGATCGGCACCGCCTCGGCTATACGGCGGGTCAGGTCCAAGTCGTAGCCCACGCCCCGACCATCCCGGTCAATGGAAACCAACAAAATTTCACCAGCCCCCTGTTCGGCGGCTTTTAGCGCCCAGTCATAGGCATCAATGCCAGTGCTTTCTCGCCCGAAGTCGGTATAGGCTTCATATTTGCCGTCACCATGGTGAATGAACTCAATATTGGCAACGATGGTCGAAGAGCCGAATTTGCGCGCCGCCTCACGGATTAGCTGAGGATTTTGCACGGCTGCCGTATTGATCGCGACTTTATCGGCTCCGGCGCGCAGAACTTCCCGGATGTCATCGAGGCTGCGCAGGCCTCCCCCGACGGTTAAAGGAACGAAAGTCTCCGCCGCCGTTCGCTCGACAATATCAAGCAACGAGTTGCGGCCATAGAGACTGGCCACGGCGTCGATATAGATCAACTCATCGGCCCCGGCGGCGTAGTAGTGCTTGGCGAAGACCTCCGGCTTTCCAAGCACCCGCAATCCCTCAAACCGAATACCTTTAACAAGATTCGGACCTTTGATTTCCAAGCGGGGAATGATTCTTACGGTCACGGGAAAAACCTGATCTGGGCGATAAAAACGCCTTGTTAACGCAATGAGACTAGCCTTTACGATTCTGTAGTGGGCCGGACTTAAAAAAGGGCTAACGGCAACTCGATTTATCGGCTCTCGCATTTCTACGAAGGTGCATGCGCTTTCTTATCGTCATCCCGCAATTTTTAAGCCCAATCCTATTTCCTTTGCCCCGTCCCTACACCCCAAGAAATCCAGCGCGCATAAAATCGTTGAGCCTAAGCACTTATTAACGCCCTACGCCTGAAACTAACCGACTATTTGGCGAGAGGAAGTCATACCGTGCAGGATCAGGAAAATCTTCGGGCGCTATATACCCAGGCGACAGAACATCATGGGGCGGGACGTTTTGACGAAGCCCTGACGCTTTACGAGCGCCTTCTCGATGCCCGACCGCGCGACGCCAATATCCTTCACTTAAAAGGTTTGGCTCAGTATCAATCCGGTGATGCCCATTCAGCCGAAGAGACCATGTTTATAGGCCTTGAAATCGATGGCGCGAACCCGAACCATCATTGTAATTTCGGCGCTGTATTAGCCGCATTGGGCAAAACGGACAAGGCTGTAAAAGCCATAAAAAAGGCGCTTGAGCTAGATCCTGGAAACCCGGAAGCCTTAAGCAATCTTTCCGCTCTGACGCAACGAACGGGCAGGCTCGACGAGGCCGAACAAACCATTAGGCAGGCATTAGAAAACAGGCCCGATGATCCATCGGCTCTCAATAACCTGGGGAGTATTTTGAGGGATAAAGGTGAGCCAACCCAGGCAGAAGAAGCCTTCCGTAAAGCACTCGCCATCAATGGCGATCTGCTTGAGGCCCATGTCAACCTAGTCAACCTCCTAATCACCGAAGAAAGAACCGAAGAGGCTTTGCAGCAAGCCCAAACAGCTCTTGAGATCATGCCCGACCATGCGGAAACCTTGAACGCATTCGGTCTAGCCCTTCTTAAAACTGGCGCAATCAGCGAAGCGGAAGACGTGCTGACAAAGGCCATTGAAGCAAACCCAAACCACGTTCATGCACTTAACAATCTTGGCGTCGCCCAAAAGAAACAGGGGAAAATCGACGAAGCGGCAAGGGCATTTCTGAGCGCGAGAAAAGCGGGCGGGGCATCGCCGGAAGTCAACGCCAATCTTGCCGAAATCATGCTGGAGATGAACAAAACAAGCGATGCATTGGCTACCATCAAGCAAGCATTGATGATGAATCCCGGCTACACCCGTGGCTGGCAGTTGATGGGAGAAATTTTACGCAAACAAGGCCTGCTGGGTGAAGCTATCGCCACCTGGGAAAAGCTCCTTACCCTGGCCCCGCCAACTGCCGAAACCCTATTCAGCATTGCATCGTCCCTTGCAAAGTCAGGCGATAGCTCAAAAGCGCTGGAATATTATCGCCGCGCTCATGAGGCCGCCCCGGACAACGCCACGGTTTATAGCAATCTCCTCATGGCTCTCCATTACGCCCCTGGCCCCGATAGACAGGAGATATTCGACGCGCATCTGGATTGGGCAGAGAAATACGCAGGAGAAACCCCTCCTCGTCCAGCGATCACCAATCCATCACCGGATCGAAAACTAAAAATCGGATTTGTTTCATCCGATTTCAGGTTTCATGCGATGACCTTTTTCTTTCTTGGCGTTCTTAAGACCTGGAAACGCGACGCTTGGCATATCCATCTTTATTCGTCAGTTCAAACACCGGATCACTACACGGCAGAATTTGAGGCTGCGGCAGATAAGTGGATTGATATTGCAAAACTATCCGACGAGGAGGCCGCCGCTCAGATAAAAGGAGACGATATAGATATCCTCATCGATATGGCCGGTCACACAAAAGGCAATCGGTTGGGTGTGTTTACACAGCGACCGGCGCCGCTCCAAGTTTGCTGGTTCGATTACGTCGATACCACCGGCCTTGAGGTTATGGATTATTGGATTGGCGACGTACACCAAAATCCCGAGGACGAAGACCGCTATTACACTGAAAAAGTTTTACGTCTGCCAAACGATTATATCTGCTACTCTCCTCCTGAAGATGCGCCAGCCGTTTCATCTTCCGCTTATGAGAAAAAGAACGCCATAACGTTAGGCTGCTTCAACACTGCATATAAGATCAGTGAAGACGCAATTTCCGCCTGGGTGGAAATTTTGAAAGCGCTGCCAGAAGCAAACCTCCTGATCAACACCCCTGAAATGGCCATTCCATATGTTCGTGAACGTTATACGGGTCTATTGACAGGGCAGGGCATAGATCACCGACGCATCACATTCGGGACCGGCGGAGATCACAATACTTTCCTGGGTCAATATGAAGAGATCGATATAGCTCTCGATCCCTTTCCTTATTCCGGAGGCCTCAATACCTGTGAAGCTCTTTTCATGGGCGTGCCCGTGGTTACATTCCCCGGCGACCGGTTCTGCAGCCGTCACGCGACGGCGCACCTGCACGCTTGCGGCCACCCAGAGTTGGTTGCAAAAAATAAACAGGACTATGTCGCCAAAGTTATAGAGCTCGCCAACGATCCCAAACGCCTTAAAACTTACCGACGTCAACTACGGGAAGATGTGCTGAACTCCCCCCTTACCGATACCGAGGGTTTTATCCAAGCGTTCACCGATACCTTACGCACCATCTGGCGAGACGCCTGTAGCGAAAACCTATGAGCTATTCAAAACAAGCAATCAGGAAGCTTTGTCGGCATCGACAAAATATTTCTTGATTAATCGCTCATCCAGTGGCGTTTCGATCAATGTTTTATGAATGGATGCCGCCGCCAATCCTTCCGCCTGATACGGGTTCTTTAGGCCAACGACCGTTTCCTTAAAATCTTTAGACAGCGCCTTGCGGATAGCATTTTCAATGGCACTCTCCTCCACATTCACATCGATCACATTCGACGCCCGAACCCGGCCTTCCTGGCGATTTCCGATATTCACCACAGGCAAACTGAAGGAAGCGGCCTCAATAATACCGCTCGACGAATTGCCAACCATAACCGCCGCATTCTCCATCAAACCGAAATAACCCCGCGTCCCCAAGTGGTCGACCAGCCGGGCATTAGGGTGAGCTTTGACAAAAGCCTCAATCAGCCCCTTTAGGCAACGCCCGCCTTCATCTGCGTTCGGTGCGGTAAAGACGCAAGGTAAGCCACATTGGTCAAGCGCCTTAAAAAGCCCTGCTGTCTGACTTTCCACATCTCCCGCCTGACGGGTCGCCGGATGGTAGGTGATCAACAAGGGGGCGGGATCGAACGATAAATCAAGAAGTGATTTCAGCTCATCGCGGCTTGCTCTTTCCTGCTCCTTTAGATTATCGAGGCCCATGGCGCCGGAGACGGTGATCCTCCAGTCCTCTTCGCCCAATTGACGCACCCGTTTTGCATAATCTGGCGTCGAAACGAAATGGAGGTGGGAAAGCTTGGTCATGGCGTGTCGCAGGTTATCGTCCATTGCGCCAAGCGTCAGTTCGCCTCCGTGTAGATGAGCAACCGGAATCGCCAAGGGCTGAGCGGCAACGGCGGCAGCATGCATTTCATAGCGGTCGCCCAGAACGACAACAATATCCGGCGACAAACGGTCGAAAGCCTCGGCAAAGGCGACCGTCGCCCGTCCCATGGTTCTCGCCACGGCCAGCCCGCTATCGTCTTCTCCGATAAAATCCAGACGCTCGGCAATCGCCAAGCCGTCGGTCTCAACCTCATCGACCGTATGGCCGAACTCGGGCCGCAGGTGCATTCCGGAAACGACAAGCAGCAAGGCGACTTTCGGGTCACCCTGGAGCTTCATAAGCAACGGTCGGTAGATGCCGTAATCGGCGCGACTGGTGGTAACGACCGCGATGCGTCTCATGTGTCGCCCCTATCCTTCTTCAAACATCGCCGCATCAAGCAAAGCGCCTTCGGGAACATCGACCTTCAGGCGACGACCCAAATAATCATCCAATCGATCCGCGGGAATACCTGTACCCGGTCGCCGAGCCCCCACCCGTTCGACAGTCAATGTTTCACCCGCTTTGATATCCTGGGTCGAAACCAAGCTTTTACGGGCAACCGACGCGACTTCCCGTTCCGACGGCCTCGGCGCTTTAATCCCATCGCCGATAGCAGCTTCCACCGCCCGCAAAGCCGCCAGCAGAATGACCATTTCAGGGATCTCCATGGAGGCTTGATGATCCGGCCCGGGCAAAGCACGGCTCAAGGTAAAATGTTTTTCGACGATATCGGCTCCGCGCGCCACAGCAGCAAGCGTCACTTCCACACCCTTGGTATGGTCCGACCAACCGACCGGCACGCCGAAGGCCGCCCGCAAGGTATCCATCGCCTTAAGATTACAGTCCGCCGGCGAGGCGGGATAGGCGCTCACACAATGAAGCAGAGCGAGTGGCGGATCACCATTGTCGGCAATCGTTCGCACAGCGGTTTCAACCTCGGTCATAGACGCCATCCCGGTCGAAACAATCATCGCTCGTCCCTTGCGGGCCACATGGGCGAGAAAGGCCGTATTGGTCAATTCTCCAGATGGAATCTTGAAGGCCGGAACATCCAGTTCTTCCAGCAAATCGGCGCTCTCTTGGTCAAACGGCGAAGAGAGGAACATCATCCGCCGGTCCCTGCAGTGGGCTATCAGTCGTTTGTGGTCCTGTCTCGAAAGCTCCAGACGGCGCAACATTTGGAGCTGGCTCTCATGCTTCTTTTCCGCATCTAGCTGATAGGCGGCTTTGGGAGCATCGGCCAGGGCAATGCGAGCAGCCGAAAAGGTTTGAAATTTCACCGCATCAACGGAAGCGGCCATCGCTCCATCGATCAGGTCTCTAGCCTTTGAAAGCTCACCGTTATGGTTGACGCCCGCTTCAGCAATAAAGAAGCAAGGCGCTCCCTCACCAACCGGCCGTCCGCCAATTTCAAAGGCTCTTACCATGCGGTCCAGCCTCCATCGACCACCAGATTTTGGCCGGTCACATAAGCCGACAAGTCACTCGCCAGATAGGCTACCGCGCCGGTAATATCGTCCTCTCGCCCCATACGACCAAGCGGCGTCCGGGCTTCATATTTTTCCACAAATCCTGGGTCCTGGCCTCGCGCAATACCGCCGGGCGAAACCGCATTGACCCGGACATCCGGCCCCAGCGTAGAGGATAGCCAGCGGACCAATTGCAGCAGCCCACCTTTGCTTGCGCCATAGGCTGCCGGATTCCCCATGCCCGTTCCTTCATAAAGCGACCAATCGGGACCGCTCATACCGTAAATGGAAGAGAGGGCGACAACCGATCCTTTACCCGATTTTTTGAGATGAGGTGTGGCGGCCTGCACCAGATTGAAAAATGCGGTGAGATTGACCTCCATGGCCTCACGCCAGGTTTCAATGGTCTGCTCCTCGAATGGAACAGCCCAACCCTTGAGATCGGAAGTCCCCACATAAGCCGCGCAATGGACAACGACATCGAGCCGCCCTTGAGTTTCAACGATCCGTTCCGGCAATGTCCTGACAAGAGCGTCGTCACGCAGATCAATATCGATATGAGCATCGCAAATATCGGTGGTTACAACGGTAGCGCCCAGTTCTTCAAGCCCCGAGGCGATCGCGCGACCGATATAGCCCGCCCCTCCGGTAACCAGGGCGACCCGCCCGCTCATGTCCATCATGCCCTTTAAGCTACGGTGCGGTTCAGTCATTGTTGTCCCCCATCATCGCTTCGGCGATCTTCAAGTCCCATTCCGTATCGATATCGAGTGCGCGCTCCTGCGGCACACTGACCACACCGGCCCGCCCATCGAACAAGCCGGTGGCGTTACGGATAAAATTCGGATTGGCGACATAGCAAACGGTGGTGATGTCATAAATCTCAGGCGCTTTTTGTCGGGTCGCCACCTGCCTCTGCCGCTGAATGACCAGCGAAGCGAGGCCATCATCATTCAACGTCACCATATTAAAGTATGGATTGCGCGCCGCCGGCGTTACGGTCAGCACCACATCAACATCGTCTTGGTTGTAACGCGCAACGCAAGCATCGATATCTTCCGGCGCCCGCAAGGGCGATGTGGTTGGCACACAGACGAACAATCCAATTCTGCGGCCCTGCTCCTGCTCAAGCCAGTCGATGGCATGGCGCCAGGCAAGCCACTCTGGGCTATCGTCTTCGGCAAGATCGGCCGGGCGCATAAACGGAACTTCCGCACCCCACTTTTTCGCCTCCGCCGCGATTTCTTCATCGTCGGTCGAAACCACCACCGCATCGATTGTTTTGGAGGCCTTGGCGCATTCTATGGCATGGGCGATCAACGGCTTCCCGGCCAGTGGACGCAGGTTTTTGCCGGGCACCCCCTTGGACCCGCCACGGGCAAAGATAAAAGCTATGGTTTCAGCGTCGCTCAAAGAGAAATCCTTTTATATTGCTCAGCGGCTTGCTTAGCCGCCAAAACCAGTTCCACCACCTTTTTCCCGTCGGCCCCGCCAACAAGCGGAGTCCTTCCTTCTTCTATACATCCAATAAAGTGACGAAATTGTTGACGGTACATGGCGTCCGGCTCATCGCCGCCCGGCGCATGGACAATTTTCCAGTCTCCCTCACCCGCCGCCATAATCTTGGTTTCACCGGCAACACCATGCCACAAGGCGCACCCCCTGCTTCCCACCACCTTACAAAAGCGGTTGGCGGGCCTTTGCAGCATATCGAGCCGAACCTCACCCTCAGCCCCATTATCGAAAACAAGAGAAAGCCGGGCCGTATCCTCAACATCGATTTCCAATTGTCCCGACCGTTCCACCTTGGCCTCTAGTTCAGAGACCTCGCCCGCCATCCAGCGAGCCAGATCAAGTTCATGGCTGAGTTCCCAAAGCACACCGCCGCCCAAATGGGCCTGAGCGCTCACCGTCTGGCGGTAATCCTGCCCAGGACGCCAATCGGGAAGATACTGACCGACCTCGGCCTCCAAAGAGACGACATCCCCAATGTCACCCCGCTCGACCAACTCTTTCAAGGCGACTAAGGACGGCGAAAATCTCAGGCAATACCCAATCTGAAGCACCAGCCTGCGGGAATGGCAGAGGTCGATCAATTCGTCCACCTCATCGAGCGAGACGGAAAGCGGCTTCTCAATAAGAAGGTGAACCCCAGCTTCAGCCAACGCCAAAGCCGTCTCAATATGAAATGGCGCAGGATTGGCCACTATCGCCACCTCTGGACGGAGAACCAACGCCTCTTCCAAATGGCGCACAACGGTCACACCGCAAGGAACATCATCCCCACCCTGGCTTTCGGGACGCCGCAATACAACAATACGCGCCTCAGGCCTCACCGCACGCACCACATCCAGATGGCGGCGGCCGATACTGCCGAGGCCGACGATTAATACGGTCTTCATGCCTTCCCTTTGCGTCTTTTCGCAGGTTTGGAACCAAACGGGCAGTTTTTGTCCACCTCGGCTAAGAAGATTCTGCCGCCCTAGCCCCTTCCTGCCCCTACACCTCCAGACACTATATGTTATTTTTCTTTTATTTTCAAATAGTTAGAAAACTGGCACACCCCATGCAAGGATAGGGCGAGTTTTACTGTTATTTTTTGGGAACACGGCCATGGACATTTCTGGCGTCAACTCGAAACACTCGCAACAAACGACAACCGGCAGCACCGGCCAGTCGAGCGGTTCCGGAAGTGGCGAATCATCTCTTTTCGCCACTCTGCTGAAGAACGCGGGAAGTCGGATCGATCAAACCCTGGACGCAACGGGCTCCCACCCGATGTCGTCCAAGCAGGACTCCGATTCCTCAGCCGATGTTGCGCGGGGAGACGATCATTCCATGGATAAGGATCGGGGCTATGACGATGTCCGTACCGATGACGGGCGACGAGACGACAACCGCACCGCCGACCGGTCCGACGACGATCATGTAGACGACACTGCGGCCCGCCATGAAGACAAGGGTGACGATCATCGCGCCAGCGACGACGGCGACGACACCCGTGACCGGACTGAGGCCAAGGACGACGGGCAGGAAAACGACGGCAAGGAGCATAAGGACGCCTCTTCGGAGAACGATAGCGAAACCGATACAACCGAAACCGCCTCTGAAGACAATGGCGAAGAATCGGCGCAGACGACCGGCGAAGAAACCCAGCAGTCGGGTGAAACAACGGCCCAGGACACGGATGGCTCAACTGTTGAGAACGTTGCCGCCACGGCCCAGGCAGGAATGGGTCAGACCGTTTCCCAAGTGGCATCGGACAAAAACGTTAAGGCGGACGGGCAAGACGTTAAGGCTGCGGCCCAGACTCAAGGCGCTAACGCCAATGCCGGTAAAGGTCAGGAGCAGCTGGCCGGAAACCAGGGCGATGACATGCTGGATACAAAGGGGCAGGCGGCTCAAAATCAGGGGCAGGCTCAATCTCAGTCACAACGAGCCGCACAAGGCCAGAATCAAGCTCAGCAAGCTCAGGCTCAAACCGCAGCCGGAAATGACAATGTCAGCCGCCAGGCTGCCGAGCTTTCCAAAGCAGCCGCCAGCAACAAGCCGACACAGGTTAAGGTGACGGTTGAAAATCAGGCCGCTACGGTCACCGATCAGCCCAGGATGACAGCGCAAACCGCCGCCGGACTGACGGAAAACAGCGGACAAAACGCCAGCGGTCAGCAAACCGGTCAGCAGTCAACCAACGCCAACAGCAATGCGCCAAGCCAGCAAAATGCCGCCAATCAGGCCGCACAGCAGGCCCAAGCCCAGGCTGCGGCCAATCAGAACACCCAGCAGCAAGCCCAGGCCCAACAGCAGGCGGCCAATAACAACGCCGGCGCCCAGACCAAGAGTGTGGGGCAAGTCGGCGCACAGCAGGCAGCCTCGGGTGCTCAGGTTCAGAGCGGTGGCGGCGAAATGGCCAACACCGGACAGATTGGACAGACCCAGCAGACGGCTCAGGCCCAGCAGACTGCGGCCGCCAGCCAAGCCGCCAAGACGGCCCATACCGCCAAGCCTGCCGAAGTGGTGCATCAAGTATCGGTGCAGATTTCCAAAGCAGTTCAGGCCGGAAACGACAAGATCAACATTCAACTTCGCCCCGATTCTCTCGGCCGCGTGGAAGTCCAGCTTGAAGTCAGCAAATCCGGTCAAGTAACGGCCAATGTGGTCGCCGACCGTCCGGAAACGCTGAACATGCTGAAGAACGACGCCAGCAGCCTTCAAAAAGCCTTACAAGACGCAGGGCTGGATACGGGCGACATGAACTTCAACCTACGTGGCGAACAGAGCGAACAGCAGGCGGAAGGTTCCGGTAACGGCCAGGGCGCAAATTCCGGAGCCGAAGACGACGAACCGATCAATCCGCTTCTGGCCGCTCAGGAAGAAGCCATGAGCAACGGTCGCTGGGGCGGCCGAGCGAACGGAGTGGACGTGCGAGTTTAAGGCGCACGGACACGATAACGGAGACGAACCATGTCGATTATCGGCGGAACAACAGACTCAACACTGGTCGACGGCACAAAGGCCCAGCAGTCACAGCAGAAGCTTCAGGAAGATTTATCCCAGTTCATGAATCTTCTGACCGCACAGCTGAAGCACCAGGACCCGCTGGACCCGATGAACGCCAACGAGTTTACCTCGCAGCTGGTTCAGTTCGCCTCCGTCGAGCAGCAGATTCAGGGCAATGCGCATTTGGAGGCCCTGAAAGACCTTCAGGCAGGTAACGTTCTGGCTTCCGCCGTCAACTATGTCGGTAAGGCCATCGAATTCCCGAGCGAATATCTTCCTTTAGCCGATGGCGCGGCCGAGTTCAATTACACCCTGCCCGAGAACGCCAACACCGTCACCATCAACATCACCGATCAAGACGGCAACACGGTTAAGACCATGACTGGCAAGACCGATGCCGGCTTCCATAAAGTGGTATGGGACGGCACCAACAATTCCGGCTACCCGGAACCCGACGGCGTCTACAATTTAACTATCTCGGCTCTCGACGACAGTAAATCGCCCATTGAGCTTGAGCAGCGGGTCGTCGGCAAGGTAACGGGCATTTCCATGGCCAATGGCGATACATCGCTTCTAGTCGATGACATCACCGTCACCATGGCTCAGGTCGTCTCCATTAAGGAAGCGGTCTCGACATCTTCAACGGATTCGACAGATTCAACGGATTCGACAACAGAAACGGAAGAAACTGAGGGTTCTGGAACTGAGTCAGAGTCAGAGTCTGAGACAGGTTCAGAAACAGAAGAAGAGACACCTACTGAATAGGCCACCCGACGGCCAAGAAGCAAAATTAGTTTAAGACAGCAACAATGCATTTAAGCGGGGACAAGCCCCAAAGACCCAAGAAGAACGGGTCGTAGAGTAAGGAGAGCGACGATGAGTTTGTACGGTGCTTTGTTTTCCGGCGTTTCCGGACTTCAGTCACAGTCGAGCGCTATGGGCGCCATCGCCGATAACGTAACCAACGTCAATACCATCGGTTACAAGAATACGTCGGTCAACTTCCAGACCCTGATCACCAAGCAGGTGTCTCTGACCCAGTATTCGGCAGGCGGCGTGCAGTCCAAACCCCGGACCAACGTAGACATTCAGGGCCTGCTGCAGGCGACCTCGTCATCTACTGACATAGGCATTTCAGGCAACGGCTTCTTCATCGTCAACGAAGCAGCCAATCCGGTAAGCGGCGATTTGTTCGCTTACACCCGAGCCGGGTCTTTCAAGGTCGACAAAGAAGGTAACCTTCAAAACGTCGGCGGCTGGTACATGCAGGGCTGGCCTTTGAAAACCTGGGACGGCACTGCTCTCGCCGCTCAAGTCACGGTCGGCACCGACACCTATATGAAAGCCTATACCGACGAGAATGGCGACACCCAGTACATCAACGACAACATCGTTGACGGCACCAACGTGCGGCCGCTGAACCTCAATACCGTCGGCGGCACGGCCAGCAATACCACCACCCTCTCCTTCGGCGGCAACCTGCCCTCGGACAAAGCGCTGGGCGGCACCGAACAGGCCAACTTGCTGATTTACGATACGCTGGGCAACGGCCATAACCTGGACATGACCTACGTCAACCGGGCGACCAATGCCTGGGACCTGGAAATCATGCCGCCTTCAGGCTCCAACAGCCTGTCGCTGAAAGACCAGACCGGCGCGGTTTATTACTCCAATGGGCGCCTGGATTTCAGCGCGATCCCAGCCGATGGCACGACACTGAGTATCGTGGTTTATGATGAAATTGCCGATGTGTCCCGGACGTTCACCGTCACCTTCGACAACGCCGCCGACGACTCGACAGTCGCCGCGGCGGGCGCCGACGTTACGACAACGGTCAACACCAACGGCCGAACGCTGAGCCAGGTCCTCGATCAGTTGGGGACGACCATCAACAACATCATGACGCTCAACGACAACACCGCTTCGGTCAATACCTCGGACGGCACATGGGCGCAGCGTCTCTCCGGCGAGAACTCCATTCTCATTCGGCAGTATACCGACGGGGGCGACATCACCATCGATGCATCCAACTTGCTCGATAGCAGCAACAACGCGGCAGTCACCCAGATAACCTCCTTCACCATCGATGCACTCGACGGCACCCATGGCTGGGTTGCAGGGGATTCGGCGACAACAAGCGATTTGAACGCCCGTTTCGTTTCCTTCAACGGCGACGGCACACCGGACGAATTCTTCGGCAAGAGCGAAGCCGAACAGGCCGATCCGCGAGGTTCCATTTCCATCGATTGGGCCAACGGTTCTTCGGATATGAATGGTTCCGATCAGCCGGAAATTTCCTTCTTCACCGGCAACTACAACGTGGCCGATGGCTTGACCCAGTTCGCCGGGGAATATCAAATCAACTACATCTCGCAAAACGGCGCCAAGTTCGGCAACTTCGCCGGGGTCAGCATCGGCGAGGATGGCATCGTTACGGCCTTGTTCGACAACGGGGTGACAAGACCGGTCTTCATGATCCCGATCGCCACCTTCGTCAACCCCAATGGCATGGAGGCTCTGACCGGCAACGTCTGGATCGAGACCGATTTCTCCGGCCAACCCACCGTCCGAGAAGCGGGCGAAGGCGGAGCAGGCTCTACCAACTCAGCGACTCTCGAAGCCTCAACCGTCGATTTGGGTGCGGAGTTCACCTCGATGATCACCACCCAGCGGGCCTATTCGGCAGCCGCCAAAATCATCACCACTTCGGACGAAATGCTCGAAGAACTGATGCGGGTGAAACGCTAAGTTTAAAGTTTGGGCCTAGCGGCCTGATCGGAATGCGCTTCTTGGCGCACTCCATCGATCAGCCCGCAAGTAGAATCCCTTTACGGTTCTTAGCCCTAGAAAGGGGGTTTCGGCAGAAAGCCGGGCCCCCTTTCGTTTTTCCGGTTTACCCCACCCCTTCCCCGTGGTCTCATTTTCAAACGATTCTCTTATCCCAACCAGCGTAGCCCATGCGATTCAACCTGAAAGTCTACGATCAGCCGCCCGCCAAGCAGCCAAGCCAGGCCGAGGTGAGCGAAGCCGTCGAGATACATAAACAGGGCGATCTCGAAAAGGCCGTCAAGCTGTACCGTAAGCTTACTAAAAAATACCCCCGCAACCCGCAGTTGGCCTTCCTCCAGGAAATCATCGAAATTCAACAAGATGGCTGGCAGGACGACATCCCTTTGGTCAACGACATTCTGGTTGGCAACAAAGGACTGGCGGCAGCCAACCGGGTTTTTGGCGGGTATCTTCTGGGCTTGAAGCGTTCGAAAGAAGCCGAACGGTTTCTACTAAGGGCTGAAAGCGATTTCAGGCGCGATCCGCTTTACCTCTACCACATGGGCGCAGCGCTGGCGGATCAGGAAAAGTTCGAGACGGCGGAAGTCTGGCTTCAACAAGCCCTCCTGCTGAATGCCGATTTTCCTTCGACGTATTTCGAACTGGGCAACATCTATCAAAAGACCGAACGCCTGGAAAAAGCCGTTGCCTGCTACCAAAAAGCGATTGAACTGGATCCCGAATTTTTCGGAGCGTTCAGCAACCTCGGCGGCACGTTTTTGCGGATGATGCGCCTTAAGGAAGCGATGGCTTGTTTCGACCGTTGCATGGAACTCAATTGGGACGATAAGTCGATCAAGGGCCGGGCCGCCATCACCATGATGGCGATGGGCATCCTTCCGGACGCCTGGAAGCTTTACGAATACGCCATGCCAGCGGGGGACCGGACCAAACACGGGCCGCTGGAACTGCCCAAACCGCGTTGGAACGATCAAGACCTGACCGATAAAGGCATCCTGATCTGGCCCGAACAGGGCATCGGCGACAACCTGCGTTTCTCTTCCTGCCTCCCCGACCTCATTGAGCGCGCCGGTCACGTTATCGTCATTACCGCAAAACGTCTTGCGCCGCTTTTCGCCCGCTCGTTTCCCAAGGCCCGCGTCATCGCCAGCGACGAAGAAACCGTGGAAATGGATTCCTTTGAGTACCATCTGCCCATCGGCTCACTGCCGCTTTATTTCAGGCAAACCCAAAAGGACTTTCCCAACCGACAACGCTATCTGACCCCCGCCCCCGAAGCCGTTGAGCATTGGCGACAACGCCTTGCCGAGTTGGGCGACGGCCTCAAGATCGGCGTTTGCTGGGAAAGCCAGCTTCAAACGGCGGACAACCGGCAGCATTTCTGCACCCTCGATAAATGGGAACCGGTTTTCAAGGCGCCGGGGGCCACTTTCATCAACCTTCAATACAACCTGACGCCGGAAACCCTCGCTAAAGAAAACGCAAAGTACGACACCGACATCATTGGGCTCGAGATTGATCTCTACAACGATCTCGATGGTGTGGCCGCTCTTGAGGAGGCGCTCGACCTGGTCATCACCGTCGGAACCTGTATGAGCGACTTTGCAGGTTCGGTCGGCACCGAATGCTGGACCCTCTTGCTCGACTGGTGCCCCGATCTTCTGGGAACGGACAGGCTGCTCTGGTATCCAAACACACGGGTATTTACCCGTCATTGGGACGAACCCTGGGAAGTTCTGTTACAAAGGGTCGCCAACGCACTGGAAGAAAAACTCACACCCCAAAAAACGGCTTTTCAAGCTCCGGCGTCACGTAATGCCCCCTGCCCTTGCGGCTCGGGAAAACGTTACAAACACTGTTGCGGAGCAGCCAGTTAACCCGCCATGGAACAGGCCTTTCAACAACTTTTCATGTCGGCCCTTCAGGCCCATCAGGCGCAAGACCTTGAAAGGGCCGTCAAAGGTTATGAAGAGGTGCTCAAACAAGCACCGCAATTACCTGAAGCGCTTAACTTTTACGCCATGGCGCTCTACGGACTTGGGCGGACGGGAGAGGCTCTCAAGCAGCTACATCAGGCCGTTACCGTCAAGCCCGATTTTGCCGATGCCTACAACAACTTCGGTAACATCCTCCATGAGACGGGGGATTGGGACGGGGCCTTTGAGGCCTATAAAAAGGTGATCGAAATCCGCGCCGAGTCGCCCGACGCCTATTACAATTTAGCGATTATTTTCCTTGAGCGGGATTACTTCGAAAAGGCCGCCGAAGCAGCCAGGCGAGCAGTTTATTTCAAACCAGATTATCCGGAAGCCTACACCGCCTGGGGCACAGCCCTGATAAAACTGCGTGATGTCGAAGGGGCTAGAACGGCGCTCAACAAGGCGCTTCAATTAACCCCGGATAATGACGAATGCTATCGGAAGCTGGGCGACCTCGCCATGGCGGTCGGACAGCTCGACGAGGCCGCCACCTTGCATCGCCGCGCTATTGAGATCAACCCGGGGCAGATCGGTTCATACCGCTGCCTAGCCGAGCTTTCTCTTGAAAAAGAAGAGGGCGATGAAGCGCTAAGAAAGTTGGAAAATATTGCTGAGCGACAAACCGGGGACGAAGAAACGGCAAACGCCAATTTCGCCCTGGGGACTGTAAAAGAAAAAATCGGCGATCATCAGGGGGCTTTCACCAACTATCTCAAAGCCAATCGGCACAAGCGCCGTACAATCGATGTAAATATCGACGCAGATATTCGTCAACTGGCGTCAACGCCTTCCGTTCTGACCCCTGAGTACTTATCCAGCCATCAAAACCGGACAACCTTTGAAGGTCCGATTTTTATTGTTGGAATGCCGCGTTCCGGCACGACGCTCAGCGAACAAATCGTCGCCAGTCATTCCCAGGTGACGCCGAAAGGCGAACTCCCCTACTTTTCCCAAATCGCCATGGGGTTTCAAGCGCCGAAAAAATTTCCCGAGAACCTGTCTGGGCTCAATTCAGACGTTTTCATGCGAATGGCGGAGTTCTATCTGGAAAAGGCGGAAGAAAGTCCAACCCCCTTTTTCACCGATAAACTCCCGGCGAATTTCCGATTCATCGGCCTCATCCATATGATGTTCCCAAAGGCGCCGATTATTCACTGCCTACGCGACCCTCTGGATACGTGTATTTCTTGTTTCTCGAAGAATTTCGCCCACGGCCAAAGTTTTAGTTACGACTTGGCGGATTTAGGACGCTACTACCGGGCCTATCGTGAACTCATGAACTATTGGGAAATGGCATTACCGGGACGAATCTTAACCCTCCGCTACGAGGAAACGGTGGCCGATTTAGAAAACCAGGCTACCCGCCTCCTTAAACACTGCGGCCTTCCTTGGGAAGAGCGGGTTCTTGAATTTTATAAAACCGACCGCCCGGTTTGGACGGCTAGCGCGGGGCAGGTTCAAAAACCGATCTATACCAAATCGCTCCGGCGCTGGCGGCGTTATGAAGAATTCCTCGCCCCCCTGATCGAGGCGCTTGGCCCCTACGCGGAAGAATCCTTATCGGCCGACAATCCGGCGACATAAACCGATTGTTTCTCCCGCCGATTATTTAAAACGAAGCGGTGGCCGAATAGGGATATCTCAAGCGCATGCTCCGGCCCTTCACCTATCGCCCGATACCGGCGCTCGAATTCAGATCTTTCGACTCCTTCAGGCAACCGACAAAGTTCGTCAAAATCTTTGCGGGTCCAGCATCTTTCTCCCCAATGCTCATCGACCGACGGCAAAGGGGCGTCATTGAGGGTAAAATGCTCCGCCAGAGCGTTGAACAAACCGATCAGCGAGGCAAAGCTCAACTGGTCGAGCGTCAAACGATCCGCACCCTTTGGAATATCGAATCGCTCCACCGCGACAATCGGGCCTCTATCCACTTCCGCCGTCATTTCATGAACCGTCGTGCCGAATTGCTCCAGCCCCTGATAAAGAGCGAACACGGAAGGGAAAAGACCGGGAAGTTCCGGTGGCCCGGGATGAAGATTGTAGGCGGGCCCATCGAGAGCAGCCAACTGGTCGGCACTCAGGATGACACCGGTCCCGGCGGCAATCAGTCGCGCTTCTTTTAACGGTTTGGCGAAACGCTCCGTTACATCGTCTTTTGAGGCCAAAAGAGTGATTTTTATTTCCGGTGTAGGCCCCCGCAATCCAGCTTCCAAAAACTGGGCCATAGTCGGCTCGGTCAGCAGCAAAATTTCTTTGGGCATCGGCCTCTCCCCACACAGGTTTCTCCATTGATCATAAGCCCCGAATCAGGCTAGGCAATATTTGCCGGGTGTTAACGTCTTCTTCAGCGTTGAAACGATAATCTCAATGATTGGATACGGCTCTCCGCTGTAAGAACGGGAAATCTAAAGAAGGCGGGGAAAAAGAAAAGCCGGAAGGCCAGCAACGTACTGTAACGATGGAAAAAATATCGTGGGCGCACTCGTCGAAACACTCAAGAACCTAGGCCCCATGCGCCTCGCCATCATGGGCGGAACGGTGGTTGGCCTTTTGGCTTTCTTCATTTTTCTGACCTCGCGACTAACATCACCGGCCATGTCGCTTCTGTATTCTGACCTGGACCCCAACGATTCGGGAGCTATCGTCAAGCAACTGGAAGCACAGAAAATTCCCTTCGAATTGGCCCGTGGCGGCACGGAAATTTATGTTCCCGGCGACAAAGTTCTGCGCACCCGCGTATCCATGGCCGAACAAGGCCTCCCCGGCGGCGGTTCGGTCGGCTATGAAATTTTCGACGAATCCGACGCTCTCGGCAGCACCAACTTCGTCCAGAACGTCAATCTGGTCCGCGCGCTCGAAGGCGAACTGGCCCGAACGATTCGCTCCATCACCAACGTCAAAGCAGCCCGCGTCCATCTGGTTATGCCGCGGCGAGAACTATTCAGCCGGGAGAAGCAGGAACCCAGCGCCTCCATCGTTTTACGCATGACAGGCTCATCCCGCCTAGCCAAAGAAAAGGTTCTTGCCGTTCAGCATCTGGTTGCCGCCGCCGTGCCCTCGTTAACGCCACGCCAAATCTCCATCGTCGATGACAAAGGCAATCTCTTGGCCCGGGGCTTCGACGACCCGGAAGGCCTCTTTGAAGAAGACGCGGAATCCAAACGAATCAACTATGAAACGCGCTTGGCTCGCACAGTTGAAGAGTTGCTCGAAAAATCCGTTGGCTTCGGTAAGGTCCGTGTTGAAGTGCGGGCCGATATGGACTTCGACCGCGTCACCACACAGGAAGAAACCTACGACCCAGACGGTCAGGTTGTTCGCTCCACCCAAACCAGTGAAGAGAACGCTCAATCACAAGATCGCGAACAGGACCTGCCGGTAAGCGTCGGCACCAACTTACCCGACAACAACGAAAGCGGAACCGGCGCATCGGCCCAATCGTCCGAGTCGCGGACTGACGAAACGGTCAACTTCGAAATTTCCAAAAGGGTCACCAGCACGGTTAAGGATACCGGCGTGGTCAATCGGCTGTCTGTCGCGGTATTGGTCGACGGCACCTACCGGGTCGATGAGAACGGCGACCGTCAATATTCGCCCCGCGCAACCGAAGAGATGGAACTACTCGCCACTCTGGCGCGCACGGCCATCGGCTTCAACGAAGACCGTGGCGACACCGTCGAAATCATAAACATGCGCTTCGTCGATGCCGAGATCGGCGAAGAGACCTTCGAAGAAATATTCTTCGGCTTCTCCAAGGAAGACCTGATGCGCTTTGCCGAGCTTCTGGTGCTCGCCATCGTCGCAATCCTGGTTATTCTCCTGGTCGTCCGTCCGTTGATTTCGCGGGCCTTCGAGGCCTCGCCCATGGCCGCAGGCATGGCCGAGGCGGAAGCAGCCCTGCTGGCTGAGGGGGCTGAAGCTCCGGCCCTTGCCGGTCCGGGCATGGAGCCGGGCCTGATTGAAGGGGGACCTCCAGGTCACGAAGAATCGTTCGACGAGTTGATCGACATCGACCGGGTCGAAGGTCGGGTCAAGGCATCCTCGGTCAAGAAGGTTGGCGAAATCGTCGAGAAACATCCGGAAGAGGCCCTGGCCATCATCCGAAACTGGATGTATCAGGAACAGTAATAAGGGCCTTAAACGGCTTAATAAGGGACGTTGATCCATGGCAAAGGCAACGGAAGACTATCGCAGTTTGGCAGGTCCGGAGAAGGCGGCTATTTTCATGCTCGCCCTCGGCGATGACCATTCTGCTGCGCTGTTTGAGATGATGGATGACGAAGAAATCCGCGAACTTTCTCAAACCATGGCGACCTTGGGTAACATTAACGCGACCCTGGTCGAGCGGTTATTCGTCGAGTTCGCCGACCAGCTGTCCTCCACCGGCTCTCTGGTCGGCTCCTATTCCAGCACCGAACGCCTGCTGATGAAAACGCTGCCCGGCGACCGGGTCGAGCAGATCATGGAGGAAATCCGCGGTCCGGCCGGGCGAACCATGTGGGACAAGTTGAACAACGTCAACGAAACGGTGCTCGCCAACTATTTCAAAAACGAATATCCGCAGACCGTCGCCGTCGTACTTTCCAAAATTCGCCCCGACCACGCCGCCCGCGTCTTGAGCGTTTTGCCGGAAACCTTCGCCATGGAGGTCATCACCCGGATGCTGCGCATGGAATCGGTGCAAAAAGAAGTGCTCGATTCGGTTGAAAAAACGCTTCGAACCGAATTCATGAGCAACCTCGCCCGCACGGCGCGCAAAGAACCTCACGAAATGATGGCCGCCATCTTCAATACGCTCGACCGCAACACGGAAGCCCGTTTCATGTCGGCTCTCGAAGAGCGCAACCGGGAATCCGCCGAGCGTATTCAAGCCCTGATGTTCACCTTCAACGATCTCATTCGCGTCGACGCCAGCGGCATTCAGGTTCTGCTCCGCCAAGTTGAGAAGGATCGCCTGGGCATCGCGCTCAAGGGCGCCAACGACGAGGTGAAGGATTTGTTCTTCCAGAACATGTCGGAACGTGCGGGCAAGATGCTGAAAGAAGACATGGAAGCCATGGGACCGGTTCGCCTCAGCGAAGTAGACGAAGCCCAGGCCGAGATCGTCACCTTGGCCAAGCAACTGGCCGATGCAGGCGAAATCGTCATCTCCAGCGGCAGCGACGAAGACGA
>Ga0070729_10001411_pt1 | contig 37307 bp, 24 predicted proteins | sample tdDd472_FD_66725 | JGI IMG/M metagenome (GOLD analysis project Ga0070729, IMG submission 66725) | Marine sediment microbial communities from the Atlantic coast under amendment with organic carbon and nitrate - tdDd47.2 | ecosystem: Environmental > Aquatic > Marine > Coastal > Sediment | place...
CAAAAAATATAAAGGAGAATAAAATGGAATCTTGGAGTTACATATTTTTGATGTATTTAAGAACAATGGGCTGGGCAATTGTAGCTGCTATCAGTTTTGCATTTGGCGTTGGCCTGGCAATAAAAGTTTTTGATTGGCTATCATTTTCCATCGATGAATGGGAAGAAATCAAAAAAGGTAATATCGGTGTTGCGTTGATCATGGTTTCTTTGATTGTAATGATGGGATTGATTATTTATAAGGTTATTTAAAAAGTCGCGTTCCCAAAAATTAAAGTCCATTTGACTTTTTATTATTTAAAAATTGAAAAACAGGTTTAAAAGGCTTGGGTATTTGAAACATCAGGCCTTTTAATTTTTGACAAAGTAAAATAATGATTGATAAATCCCCAAGTATCCATTCTTTCTTTATGTAACTTTTACAGAAAAAACTATAATACTAAGTTAAAACTGATTATTGCATAAACTCTTAAAGTTATACATTTTATTACACAAATCTATTTATTTTCCATTCCTTAATAAAAATTAAATATAATTTTAGTTATTTATTATATTAATTTATAAATTCAATTTAATCTTCAGCAATACCTTATTATTTTAATCAGTTGATATGTTTTAATCACAAGCTTATGAGTTGAGATATTCTCATAACTCTATTGTGATAATGAATATTTACTTGGAAGGTAGGTAAGATGTATTAAAATATTTTATTATCAACTGATCAAACCATAGAAAAGGAGTCAGTTATGTCAATTAAATTAAGTGGAGAATGGAAAGTTTCAGTGAAATCAAAATCTGCTCTTTTCGATCAGCGGATTATTATTTCAGGAACAACAAATAATAAGGATGGTGTATATCCTCATGCAAGTTTTGGGACAAAAACTTTAAAAGGTGGATTTGGGATACAAATTCAGTATGAAAAAAGTGGCAACTGGTATGATTCTTTAATGTGTTTAGGTAGTATTAATCGAACAGCATCCAATGTTGTTGTAGAAATACAATCTGATGATAATGTTGGATATGGTGACCTGGATTTTAATGATTTAATTCTTAATGCCAAGAAGGCTGTTGAAGATAATGAATATTGTTTATATGGAAAAATCAAACAGTATTCCGGATGTTATTTCAATCCTTGCCTATTTCCAAGATTGGTTATTGATGACTGGGTACATATATCCCCAAGATTTCCCAAAGATTTCATCGCACAGGTAGAACCATTAATCCCAGAATTACCTCCACTTCCTGATCCTCCTATACCTCCTTTGCCTTGGGATTATCATTCACAAAGAGTTGAAATTTCACCTGATCTTGCACAAAATTTAGTAAACAATGCCAAACCGATTTCAAAAAGAGGAGCCTTTCGAAGTTCTGGTTTGAAGACACTTTCAAATTCAGGATTAGAAACATATAATACTCTTGATGCAGCAGAAACTAATATAAAGGAATTGGCATCCCCAAATATTGCTCAGTTTTTCAAGCACCGATGTCATGTGGAACCAATCTCTGGTGCGGTTATTAGGATTATCGATTATGATCCGGGTGTTGGTGAATCTACAGGACAATTGTTTGCCGGAACTGGTAATAAGGAGATATTAGGTCATGTTGTCACCGATGAATATGGTAATTATATATTCTTTTTCAAATGGACATTTTTACATATTGGATTATTAAAACCGGATGTAATCCTTCAATTAATGCAATTAAATGAAGAAGGAATACCAGCAGTAACAATAGAATCAAGAATCACCTGGAATATTGAGAAACTGCAACGAAAAGATTTTTGTATTCCAAGTCACCTTGTTATTAAACCACCCACAGAAGAAGTTGTTAGTCCTGAACGAATTTTTCAATATGTTGGAAATCTTCCTGTGGTGCGGATTCCACAAACAGGAAGTGAACGTGGTCATGGAACTAGTCAATCAGGTGATTTAGTTAGTGTTATTAGAGCACCTTTTGGTGGTGTACTATATTTGAAAGGTAGTTTTCATGATTATCCTACTGTAAAATCCTATCGAATATCCTATTGGACAACTGACAATCCTGCGGGAAATATTAGTGAAACTACATTATTAACTCCTTTGAAATATTATAATGGAGACTTTGATCTAATAACAGTTGGTCCAGGACCAGTTGTAGTCAGTGGAGTACCAGCAGATGCCTATCCTGTAATGGATGGAAATTATGAATATTCACATCCTTTTGGTCGACAATATAAAGCTTATATAAATACACTTGCTCTGAAAACAGGAAGAATGAACACTGGTTTTTTACATATAAAAATTCAGGGATTGAAAGCAAACGGATCTGATGTTACTAGTGCCAAAGATGAATTTTTGGTAAAAATTGATAATGTTTCACCTGTCCCGGAAATTGAACCAATTACAGCGGGATCTGGTGCTGGAGCAGGATGTGGTTTTGTTGAAATAAATAAACCCGATGCTACTTTTCCTTTGACTTTTAAAGTTCATGATTCAGGAGGACATTTATACAATTATTATTTCAGGTTATGGAAATGTCATAATAATCAAATTGGAGGGAACCATTATAGTGACGTATATAGTATAAGTAAACCATTATATTGGCATGGTACAATTGATGATTCTGCAAGCAACTGGCTTGGTTGGAAAACTGTAAATATGCCCAATGGAGGAAGTCTATTTACACCTTCAGAAATTGCATCTGGAGTCAACTTCGTTGCAGTTTCAATCGAACTCTGGGCAAAATCCCGAACAACCGATGGTAGACACAATCATCTACATCATCCAAGATGTGTTGAGGTAATTGGAGTAAAGTATGTGCCATTGCCATAATTTTTATTGTTATTACTCTTCAATAGGAGGAAAAAATGGAAAGAAATAATATATATTTGAATAAACGTCTCGATCAACTCGACCTTCCAAAAGCAAGTATTGAATCGGAATTAATCGACAAATCAAAATTTAATGAGATGCCTCTAACAAAAGCACCTAAGAAGAAGAAAGGTCACCAATATAATGGATTCATTGTACTGCGACTATCTCCAGAATTACCCTTGGTTTCAAATGAATGTAAAACCCTTATTAGTGCAGTAAAAGAACTACGATTACATAGTTTGGAAAAGATTTTGGATGAATATGATCTTTCTGATACAAGACGGCTGATCAAGAGTATGGAATTTGAAAATATTTTACAACTTGAAATGAAATCTTATGAATCAAAATTACATCCAATACATTCTCTAACAAGTTATTGGAAAATTGATACTCGAAAGCAAGCCCACAGGATAGTAGAAATTATAAAAAGACTAAATGGACTTTATGAAGTGGACTTAGCTTATCAAGAATATGCGGCAAGTGATCCGGTAGTAACACCTGGAAATGATCCTTATAATAGTGATCAGGATTATTTAGATGCTGCTAATACTGGCATTGATGCACGCTGGGCATGGACACAACCAAATGGAGAAGGTGCAGGAGTAGGATTTGTTGATTTAGAACAGGGATGGTTCCTAAGTCATGAGGATTTTGCTAGTAAATCACCCTCACTTATTTATGGTGATAACATGGATGGTGTTGGAACATATAAGGGCAATCATGGCACAGCTGTTTTAGGAGAAGTTATAGCAGATGATAATACTGTAGGTGTAGTTGGTATAGCTCCTAGTGTGTCTTCGGTGTCTGTTACTAGCCACTATGATGCTGCTACCAATACGAATGGTCATGTTGCCGATGCGATTCTTGGCGCAATTCCTTCCATGAATCCTGGTGATGTTCTCCTTCTCGAGATTCAAAAGAGTTTTCTACCTACTGAAACCGATGATGCTGATTTTGATGCCATCCGATTAGCTGTTGCACAAGGCATTGTTGTTATTGAAGCTGCTGGAAATGGAAATGATGATCTGGATGCTTTTACAAATACAGCAGGTGATAATATCCTTGATAGAAATAGTGCTGATTTTCGTGAATCGGGAGCAATTATGGTAGGTGCCGCACTTTCAGCACTGCCACACAATCGTAAAACAGCTTCCAACTATGGTTCACGAATTGATTGTTACGCCTGGGGAACCAATGTCACTACCTGTGGCTATGGTGACCTGGATAATGGTGGTGGAAATGATAACAAAAAATATACAAGTGATTTTCAGAATACAAGTGCTGCTTCACCAATCATTGCCGGAGCAGCAATCCTCTTGCAAGGTATGTACGAAGCCAATACTGGAACTCGACTTTCACCTATGCAAATACGTATGCTATTGACTGATCCGGTTTCTGGAACAGCACAAGGTGGTGGTGTTGCAGGAAACATTGGAGTTATGCCCAATCTTAGAGCAATTATAGATAATGATTTGGATATTGTTCCAGATGTTTATTTACGTGATAATATAGGTGATACTGGTATCGTTCCCTTCACTGGTGGAATAAGTGCCAGCCCTGATATAATAGTCCGACCTGCTATAGTTACTAATCCAACAACCTCATTTGGTCAAGGAAGTGGTACTGAAAATAATAATACTCTAGGCTACGAAGTAAAATCGAGTCAAGATAATTTTATTTATGCTCGAATGAAAAATCGTGGAGGTGCTAATGCCAATAATGTCACTGCAACAATTTACTGGAGTGATGTAGCAACGCTTGTAACACCAAATATGTGGAACCTGATCGGAACAACATCACCAGTAAATGTACCACAGGGTGATACACTTGTTGTGGCTAATCCAATCACCTGGAGTTCGGCTGATATTCCCGGCACAGGTCATTATTGTTTTGTTGGAATATTGAATCATCCATCTGACCCCGCACCTCCAATACCCGGACCTACAGACTGGACTGGTTTTCGTAATTTTATTCGCAATCAAAATAATGTAACATGGCGTAATTTTAATGTGGTTAATATGAGTTCTTCTTCACCTTCTGCAATGCCATTTCTAATTGCAGGAGCACCAGATCGTAAACGCTTTTTCGATTTAGAAATTGTTCAACATATGCAGAAAGGTGTACAAGTATGGTTAGAAGTTCCAATGGGTCTTGCAAAACAATTTTTGAAAGGACGTAGTTGGAAGTATGAAATTGATCGAAAGAAACAGGTCATACGATTATTATTACCTTCAAAACCACGACTATACTTACCAGAAATGTATCTAAGTAAAGATGCCAGGTATAAATCAAAATTTATTGTCAAAGGTTCCAGGAAATTGATACAAATAGGCAACAGGATTGCTATTAGACAGCTATTTGAGAAAGAAGAAGTAGGTCGTATCACATGGTTATTTCACAAACATAAAGAAGATAGACTTATATTGAAAAAATAGGTTGATGTTTTTAAATAGCACTAGAGTATTTAAAAACTTTAAAAAAATAAAATAAGCGACTTTATTCAAATGGATAAAGTCGCTTATGCATATATCAATAGTTTCAAAACTCATTCTTAAAAATGTTCATTTTTTCTGGCACAAGAGTCCCGGCAGAGATTAAAGTTTGCAAACCTTCTTCAACAGAAAGATTTGATGCCACAACATCGGTTTGTGGTAAAAAAATCATCCAACCGGATGTAGGATTCGGTGTGGTTGGTAGAAAAATCGAATAGAATTTTGTTCCATCTTTTCCTTCAGTTTCACCGGTAACAAAACCCATTGACCAGGCACCTTTACGTGGAAATTCAAAAAATACTACCTTTTCGAAACCTTCCTGATTTAGTTGGAATGCTGTCAGGATTTTCTTACTTGTTGAATAAACTGTTTTGATTAATGGAATCTGATCAACCCAATTCTCTAAAATATTGAAAAATGAGCGTCCTACAATATTGGACGTAAACAGTCCTAAAAGAAATATTAAAAATATTCCTGCCACTAGACCCAATCCTGGAATTTCAAAGCCAAGATATCTGATGGATATTGGATTTACAACAGGACCAACAATATTATCAAAAAAAGATAAAAATAATTTAAATACATAAACCGTCAACACGATAGGAATTAAAGTAAAAATTCCTGTTAGAAATTTTGTTCTTAGTGATTTTTTAACTTTTGTCCAAAAACTTTTCATATTTAATTTCTTTTTCTAAGTTGTAAAGTTATTCTTATAATTTTAACTTAATAACTATGTAAATTATATACACAAGGATATTAGATAATACATAAAGTTAATATAAAAAAATGAATAAAATTCTTTTAAAAAATATAGTTTTAGTAATCTTTATTTTGACTATGATTGTGTTTGCTGAAAATCAGAAGCAAGCACTTGTTCTTAGTGGTGGTGGTGCTCGTGCATTTGCTCATATAGGCGTTTTGAAAGCACTTGAAGAAGCTGGTTGGTATCCTGATTTGGTTGTAGGTACAAGTATGGGAGCAATTATCGGGTCAATGTATTCCTGTGGCAAATCACCTGACCAAATCCACAGATTTCTAAAAAATACTAAATGGGATGAAATTTTAACAAAAAAACGATACCGGGACACTGAACCAATTACTAAGAAAAAAATTGAAGTTCCATCAATATTTACACTAAGGATTGATAAAAATCTAAATATACGTTACCCCAAATACATATTATCAACACAAGGTATATCCGAGAGACTATTACCATTAACAATAGGACCGGAATATGCTTCAGGTGGAAATTATGATAGTCTGGCAATTCCACTGAGAGTTATTGCAACAAATATTAAAAATGGTCAACCTGTAGTTTTCAAGACCGGAAATCTTCCTAAAGTTTTAGCAGGCAGTTCAGCTTATCCAATAGTTCTTTCTCCTGTAGAAATGGATTCTATGCTTCTGGTTGATGGTGGAATTACCAACAATGTTCCTTGTGATGTTGCGAAGGAAGAAGGTGCAGATTTCATTCTTGCTGTGAATATGTCAAGCCGGATTTCAGACATGGATGAACTTTCTGTTTCAGATTATATGGATCAGACAATTAATACATTGGCTTTTTATTCTGATACAAGAAACCTCGATTTAGCAGATGTGTTGATTTCACTTGATCCACAGGATATTTATTCTACTGATTTTGATTCCATTGATGTACTTGTGGAACTTGGTTACCAGGAAACTAAAAAAATTCTTGATCAATTAAATATCAAAGATAATAAACCGGACCCTAATTATTTTGAAAATTCCTTTGCCCGATTAAAAGATAAAACTGTTAGAAACATTAATTTTGTATATGAGGGAAAAACAAAAAAACATGTTATTCGTCGTGAAATGGAAATTAAAAAAAATAAACCATTGAAGTTAAAGAGAGTCAAGAAAAGTGTCACAAATCTCTACAGCACAGGAATTTTTAATAATGTAAACCTTGCACTAAATGAATGTTGCGATGATAGCATTGATGTTTTTGTAAACCTGGTAGAAAAAAATGGTAGTGATCTAAAATTTAGTGCAAACTATAATAATGAATTAAATGCCTCAGCATTGATAACCTATAGGGCTTTAAATTTGTTTGGTGCTGGAATTATTAACAATTTCACACTTCATTTTAATGACTTTAACCAAAAAATTAATTATGATTTTATTTCTCCCCGGATTTTCGAAACACTGTTTTCAAATAGTTTAAATTTTCATATGCTAAAGAAACGGTATCCGATTTATATAGAAGATGAAAAAGTATCAGAAAACCTGGTTCGTAGAATTGATTTTTCAGCCAACATTGGTGTTCAAGTCAAGCGTGTTGGATTGACCTCTATCGGGATCAATCAGATATTTTTTGATGTTGAGGAAGATATTAATGCAGGTATCAAACCATCCAGATTCAATGTCACAAGATTGATTGGAAAAATCGATGTTGACAATACGAATGATTATGATCTTCCCACCAAAGGTAATAGAAATACAATCATTTATGAGCATTCCATACGAAATGAAAATCTTGAACCATATCTAAAATTTTCTGCCACAACCATCAATTATGAAACCTATGATAATATCACCTTTTCAACATTGCTGCATTTTGGATACTTGAGTTCGGCACCTTATTATTTTGAAAAATTTCATCTAGGTGGGCAAAATTCTTACCCAGGAATGAACCTTTATCAAAGATGGGGAAATATGATATTCCTATCCGGTATGGAACTTAGATTCCCATTCACAAAAGGTGTCTTTACAAACCTGCAAATGAAAGTGGGTAATGTATGGGACAATCTGGAAGAATTTAATCTAACAGACTTCAACTGGGGAATTCAGGCAGGAATAATCATTCCCACGCCAATTGGCCCAATCAGAGCCGATTACGGTGCTGATATTGAAAGCCATCATTCCTTCTACTTCTCAATCGGACATAATTTCTAGAATATTTATTCAACTTTTCTGCATATATGCAAGTTTTTGAAAAAAGTTTTTGCATATATACATTTCGATTGTATATTTATGCGTGAATTATGAATAAATATGCGAATTGAGAAATGAATAAAAAAAACAGACTTGAATTGATCAAAGAGATCATCAGACAGAATAAAATTGCCAGCCAACACGAACTTCAGGCTTATCTTGAAAAAGAAGAGGTCGAAGTAACCCAGGCTACACTTTCCAGAGATTTGAATACTTTGAAAGTTGTGAAAATCATTGATGAAGAAGTGGGTCATATCTATGCTTTACCAAGCGCAATTGAAAATGGTAATGAACCAAAAGTCAATTATTTTCCAATCGAAAATTTCAAGTATATCAAGTTTTCTCAAAATCTGGCAGTAATAAAAAGCACACCTTCTTTCGCATCAAGCATGGCATTAATAATTGACCAATTAGGTCTTGACGAAATGATTGGCTCAATTGCAGGAGACGATACAGTGATGATCATTATGAGTGAAGGAACCACTCCCAATGATTTCACTACAGCATTGAGACAACGCATTCCTGCTTTGCGTGCGAAAATATAAATCAATAATTAAAATTAAACATACAGGTGAAATTAAGATGAGTAAAGAAAAAGTAATTCTCGCTTATAGCGGTGGTTTAGATACATCAGTGATTTTGAAATGGCTTCAAAACAAAGGTTATGATGTCATTTGTTACGTAGCAGATGTTGGACAAAATGATGATTTTGAAGCCGTAAAAGCCAAAGCCATGGCAACCGGTGCTTCCAAAGTTTACATTGAAGACCTAAAAAAAGAATTTGTTACAGACTATATATTTGCAGCACTCAAGGGTAATGCAATTTATGAAGGACGTTATCTACTGGGAACATCCCTTGCTCGTCCACTTATTTCAAAAAGACATATAGAAATTGCCCATGAAGAAGGTGCAAAATATGTATCTCATGGTGCAACAGGAAAAGGTAATGACCAGGTTCGGTTCGAATTTGGATATTATGCACTTGATCCAAATATTAAAGTTATTGCTCCATGGAAAGATGCTGAGTTTTTGGCAGAATTCAAAGGCCGTACAGACCTTCTGAATTATGCTGATAAGTATGGAATTCCTTGTAAGGTTACCAAAGCAAAATCCTATTCTGAAGACGAAAACCTCATGCACATCAGTCATGAAGCAGGAATTTTGGAAGATCCGGCAATGCGTTGTACAGAAGATATTTACTCAATGACAACATCACCAAAAGATGCTCCGGATATTGAAGATTGTATCGAAATCGAATTCAAAGACGGTATTCCATGTCGGGTAAAAAATCTCTATGATGGTGATGAATTCACTGATCCATTAGAACTTTTTATTTACCTGAATAAAATGGGAAAAAAACATGGTGTCGGACGTATTGATATCGTAGAAAACCGTTACGTAGGTATCAAATCCCGTGGTGTTTATGAAACTCCTGGTGGAAAAATTCTTTGGGATGCCCACCGCGACCTCGAAGGTATTGCAATGGACAAAGAAGTAATGCACATCCGTGATACTTTGATTCCCAAATTTTCCCAGATCATTTACAATGGATATTGGTTTTCTCCTGAAATGGATTTCCTAATGGCAGCATTTGAACAGAGCCAGATAAAAATCGATGGAACTGTTAGCCTTGCGATTTACAAAGGAAATGTAACAGTTATCGGACGTACCTCACCTGTTTCACTTTACAATAGTGATATGGCAAGTATGGATATGGAAGGTGGTTACAACCAGGAAGAAGCTGCGGGATTCATCAACATCAATGCGATCCGTCTTAAAGCACACAATATCCTGTTGAAACAAAAAAATCCATATGACTGGCGTGACAAACTGGTTCGTAAGAAAAAATAAAGAAGATTAACCACGGAAAACACAGAATACACGGAAATTTATTTATATCTATTTTTTCAATGTATTCCGAGTATTCCGTGGTAAAAAAATAAAAAACTATTCGCGTTCATTAGCGTAATTCGCGGGAAAACATTAAATGAAACTCTGGAAAAAATCATACAATCTGGATGAGAAGATAGAAAACTACACAGTAGGAAATGACTATCTTCTGGATAACAAACTGCTGAAATATGACTGTGAAGCATCAATTGCTCATGCAAAGATGTTGAACAAGATCAATATTCTTACAGAAGAAGAAATGACTTCTCTTGTAGCAGAATTGGAAAATATCGTCCAATTGCATGAAAAAGGTGAATTTATCATCCAAAAGTCTGATGAAGATTGTCATACTGCTATTGAAAACCACCTAACAGAAAAATTGGGTGAAGCAGGAAAAAAAATTCATACAGCCCGTTCGCGGAATGACCAGGTATTGACAGCACTTCGTCTATATTATCTTGATAGTATGAAATTGATCCAGAATCAAATAAATGAATTCGAACAGACACTTGGAATAAAAGCTAAAGAATTCAATGGAATCCAGATTCCAGGATTCACTCATACACGCAAAGCAATGGTGACAACCATTGATGTTTGGGTAAATGCTTTCAAGGACTCAATGTTCGACAATCAAAAATTTCTAAAAAATGTACAAAATATTATTTCTCAGTCACCCCTGGGAACAGGTGCCGGGTATGGAATACCATTAAAATTGGAAAGACAATTCACCTCAGACTTGCTGGGATTTATGATACCTCAAGAAAATCCAATATATGCTCAAAATTCAAGAGGCAAGTTTGAAGCGTTGATTCTTTCTCTCCTTAGTTATATCATGTTTGATTTGAACAAGTTAGCAAACGATCTAATCTTATTCTCTATGCCCGGTATAGATTTTTTTAAATTGCCTGATGAATTTACAACCGGCAGTTCCATCATGCCTCAGAAGAAAAATCCCGACGTAATGGAAATTATGCGTGGGAATTACCACAAAGTGCTTTCTCTGGAGATGCGGATCAAGTCCATGATGTCCAATTTGATAATGGGTTATCATCGTGATTTCCAATTATTCAAAGAAGCAATAATGGAAGCTTTTGATGTAACAATTGATAGTTTGGAAATAGCCAATCATGTGATGAAAAATCTGGTTGTGAATAAAGATGTCTGCGAAAAACATATTGACGAGGAAGTCTGTGCCACCGAAAAAGTATACAAATTGGTAGGAGAAGGCGTAGCATTCCGTGATGCATACAGAATCATTTCTGAAAAATTCGACAATGAAAAACACTAAATAAATGAAAAATAATTAGAAAAAAACTCTGCGTGTAATCTGCGTTGAGGAATTAAAAATGAAGAACAAAGACAAAACATATAAATTACCAAACTGGAAGCGGGCCGTTATCAAAGTCGGAAGTGCCTTGATTGCACCGGAAAATGACAGCACCAGTATGAAATACATTCTGGCCATTGCCAATTTCATCAATGAGTGCATGAAAAATGATAAAGAAATTATTCTCGTATCATCCGGGGCTGCTGCTTCCGGCCGTGCGATGCAGACAAATATTCCCAAAAATGTCCCGGTATCAATACCACGTAAACAGGCTTTTGCAGCCTTGGGACAAATCCAGATGATGCAAAAGTGGAATGCACTTTTTGATGTCCCCTGTGCACAAATTCTTATCACCCATGATGACATCAACAACCGTCGTCGGTTTGTCAATGCGAAAAATGCTATGAAGGAATTGCTAAAACTGAAAGCATTACCAATTGTGAATGAAAACGATACTGTAGCTGTACAGGAACTTAAAGTTGGCGACAACGATAATATGGCTGCTCATGTTGCAAATATTGTGGAAGCCGATTTATTAATCATTTGTAGTGATATTGATGGTCTTTATACAAAAAATCCTAAAAAATATAATGATGCTGAAAAAATACATATTGTAGATCAGATTAATGATGAAATTCGGGCAATGGCAGGAATTTCAGATAATCCCGTAGCAACTGGCGGAATGCAAACCAAAATCGAAGCCGCAGAAAAAGCGGTTACTCGAGGTATTGACACCATTATAATTAATGGAACTAAACAAGAAACTTTCATTGAGATGCTGAAAGGCAACCAACCGGGAACACTATTCAAGAAGTATAGCAACCCAAAAGCTGCTAAAAAGCACTGGATAGAAAACGGTATCAAATGCGAGGGAATACTCTATGTAGATTCCGGAGCAAAAAATGCGATAATTCAAAAATCTGCTTCTCTCCTACCTTCTGGATTAAATGGTATTGAAGGTGATTTTTTCCAAGGCGATGCAGTGAAAATCATTTACAAAGATGAAGGTAAAGAATTAGAAATCGGAAAAGGAATTGTGCAGTATTCATCTAGTGAACTTGAAAAAATAAAAGGAAAACACAGCGAAGAAATTGAATCTATCCTGGGATTTTTCAGTTGCAAATCCATCATCCATCGGGATGATATGGTGGTAAAGAAATGATTCTGAGAATCTACTGTCATCCTGAGCCTGTCGAAGGAGACAGTCACGGAGAAAATGTCAGTCTTCAAAAGTCGCACTTCGATCCGGCAATTGCTGGATGTGACAGGTTTTGGAAAAAGGAATTTTAAATGAATAAAAAACAAATTATACAATTAGCAGAAAATTGCCGCCAGAGCAGTAAAGTATTAGCGACACTTTCATCAGCGAAAAAAGATGAAGCACTTTTACAGATTGCTGAAGAATTGAAATCTAACTATGCTGAAATCATTTCTGAAAATGAAAAAGATATGGTTAATGCCAAAGAAAAAGATATCTCCAAAGCCATGCAAGATCGTTTATTGCTTACAAAGGACAGAATCTTTGGTATGGCCAAAGCAGTAGAAGATATCGCAGGTCAGGAAGATCCTATTGGACAAATGAATAATTTCATCACTCGTCCAAATGGAATCAAAGTAGGAAAAATGACAATTCCACTTGGCGTGATAATGATGATCTATGAAGCACGTCCAAATGTGACCTCTGATGCCGCTGCATTATGTTTTAAAGCCGGGAACGGAATCATACTCCGTGGAGGTTCTGAAGCATTTTATTCAAGTAAATGTATTTCTGATATTATGCACAAAGCCCTTGAGAAATGTGATATTCCAAAAGACGTGATCACATTTGTACCGGACATAGACCGTGAGATCATGAATCTGTTGTTGACTTTGGATGAACAAATCGACCTTGTAATTCCCCGTGGTGGAGAAGGTCTAATCAAGTTTGTTACAAAAACCAGCACAATCCCAGTATTGAAACATTACAAAGGTGTTTGTCATATGTATGTCGATGAATCTGCCGATTTGGAAATGGCTCGCAAAATCCTCATTGATGGAAAAACATCCCGTCCAAGTGTATGTAATTCTTTAGAAACATTGCTGGTTCATAAAAATGTGGCAGATAAATTCTATGAAATTATTGCCAATGATGAAACACTTCAACAAGTAGAATTCGCAGGCTGTGAAAAAACACAACACCTTCTAAAAAATGCTACTGTAGCAACAGAAGCAGATTATGAAGCAGAATATCTCAATTTGAAAATCGCTTCCAAAGTTGTTGAATCAATGGAGGTTGCAATGGATCACATCCAGAAATACACATCTGATCACACCGAAATTATTATTACAAATGATTATAAAAATTCACAAAAGTTCATCAACACAATCAATTCTTCAGTGGTTATGGTAAACGCATCCTCCAGATTTTCTGATGGTGGGGAATTTGGACTCGGTGCAGAAATCGGAATCTCAACATCTAAACTTCACGCTTATGGACCCATGGGTGTAGAATCATTGACTACAGAAAAATTTGTGGTTTTTGGTGATGGACAAGTGAGACATCCACAAATTAACTAGTTCAACAAATTCAACTAGTTAACCAACATAACTCTCTCTCCCTAGAATAAGATAAAAGGCTGTCTAACTCTCTCTCTGGCAGCCTTTTTTTACTATGAATTTTGCCACAGACCAAAATAGAAAACACAGAGTTATAACAAAAAAAATCATTGCCAAAAATGTTAACAATGATTTTTTTGTCAAATATATTCTAGAAAAATTTACTGAATGATAACTTGAAAATTATCACTCCATTGATTTTCAAACTTATCAGTAAAATATAATGTTATTGTAGCCAAATGTCCTGACGGTGTCGTAGAATCAGCAGAAATCAACAAGGCAGAATTGGTATTTGCATCTGATGTTGCCAGGGTTTCCCATGCTGATATATCTCCAAAAGTATAAGTTGAATCATCTATAATTGTGACATAAGAATCTTCTATTCTCGCTACCATTGTCACTTGCAGAGCATCTGAATTTCCTTCATTTTTTACTCTCAGTTTCAATCTTGCAGTTTCACCGGGTTCGACACGATCATTATCGTTGCCATTTGCTCCATTTGCAGTGCCATCATAGACTTTATAAGGATTGTCTCCATATAACAAAATTGATGCTCCAATGGGCTCTACGACCATTGAGAATTCTTCTGTCCACCTGTTTCTTAAGTCATCCCGAAATTCCACCTTAAAATCTACAATATGACCATTTGGCGTTCCTTGTGCCACTCGTAATAATATACTCCCAGTTGTATTAGCATCAGGCGTACTAAATGTGTTATAGGCTTCCATATCACCAATTGTTTGTATTTCACCACTGACAACGCTGACATAGTCATCATTTGTAGTGATTGTTAATTTAACATCATCGGCTTTCTCTTTACCACTATTAGTTACGCGTATTTTAATACGTGCTTTTTCCCCCTGGGATAAAATGCCATCATCATTACCATCACATCCATTTGCAGTGCCGTCGTATATATCATAGGGATTGTCTCCATACAGTTCCAGAGCAGCATCTGATGTATTGACGCTATCCAGAATATCACATGACATAAAAAGTATCGATAGGATCATTATAATTATTATGGTTGTTATTCTACTCAATTTAAACTCCAATTGTAAATGTGATTAAAATGTTGGTTATCAAAGTTAATGAATATATTATATTTATTAGTTTCTTTCAATCATTTTTCCAAAATGACAAAGGCACATCGATTTCTTTTCTGGGAAAGTTGTTTTCTTGATCTTTGCGGACATGTAACATCCGGCTTTCAATAAACTGCATTGAGGAATTAAAATGAAGAATAAAGACAAAAATTTATAAATTACCAAACTGGAAAGGTACTGTCATAAAACTAGGCAGTGCTGTGATTGCACCAGATAATGATAGTCCAATGGGTGTCAATTTACTGACAACAGAAAAATCTGTGTTATTTGGTGATACCAGATCCATCATCCAAACTTAACCAATTAACTAGTTCAACCAGTTTAACTAGTTATCCAATGCAACTCTCTCTCAGGCAGCCTTTTTAAAATTTAAGGAATATAGAATATATTGTCGGTAGCATTTTTATCTATTAATAAAAATGATGGATCAATTACAACTTTAGCAGGTATTTCATCAACTTCAATTTGCATTTCATTCATTTTATTATTTATCCAATGTTTCTTTTGATATAGTACTTCTCCATTTTCATCAAATACTCCAAAGGCTAAATAGTCATTTATTTCCTCTGAATTTTCATTCCCAATTTCATCAGATCTGTACTTATTTATTTCAAATGTTGCACTAACTAAATACTTATTGTTCGTTAACTTTTTTACAGAGGCATTTACTACCTTATTATCATATAAAGTAATAGTTTCAAACATATCAGTAATCAGATATTGCAAACTATCAGGAGTTGCTTTTCGAAAATTTTTTATCAATTCCACAGAGGTTGTATAGGGGGCTTCCTGAAATGCTACTTTTTTAACATATTCTTGTAATTGGTTATTTAGGTTTTCTTTACCGATATAGTCCTGAAGAGCATTCATGACAACAATGCCTTTTTCATAATTCATATACCATAGGTCAATATTGGAATTAATCAGTGGGACTTCTTTATTTGTCTCTTTTGCTCTTCCTCGAAGATAAGTATCTATCCGGTTTTTCATGTATTTATTAAGTTTTTCTTTGCTATACTTCTTTTTTATAAGCATAAGTGCAGAATACTGAGTCATGGTTTCACCAAGAAAGAAAGCACCTTCGACATTTGCAGGGACTACTTGGTGTGCCCACCATTGATGTCCGATTTCATGAGCTGTAACTCTATAAACATAATCGACTTTTGTGTCGTCAAATTTGGCTGTGAAGCCATATCCTTCAGAATGAGTGATAATATCAGGGAAAGCTTCTGCATATAATTCATATTTTGGGAATTCAACAATTTTCACTTGTTTGAATTGATAAGGACTGTAAATATTTGAATAGTATTCCAAAGATTGTTTAACTGCTTCAAGCATTAAATCGATATTATAGTGATGTTTCTTATGGTAATAGACTTCGATTGATACATCATTCCATTTATCTTTTGCTACCTTATATTCTGCTGAAATTATCGGGAAATATTTTAGGATTCTTCTATCAGTTTTATAATGAAAATAATTTCTATCTTTTTCTTTCCATTCTTTTATTAATTCCCCTGAGGTCAATGCAGTTTGATTTTCAGAAGTACTGATAATTGCTTCATAATTAATCCATTCAGCATCTTTGCAAATTATATTATTCATAGTGGCATTTGTATCTTTCACAGATGACATACTTGCTTTATATGGTAAATTGAATTTTGCCCTTTTTTCATTATCTTCTAATTCTCTTGAATATGAGGGATCGTATCCAATTGCTGGAATTAATTGATAGTAATATAAAAAAGTACCATTTTTTACCAGATTTGTTCTATAATCATGATTTTTAAAACCTTTATTTTCAATACCAATCTTAAAATTTAAATCAATTTTTTCGCCAGGAAATATTGGATTGTTCAATAATAATATTTTAACTGAATGTTTAGCATCTTCTTCTTTAATTGAATAACATCTATTTAAATTGAGTGAATCTATCTTTACAAAATCAGGAAACTGAACAAATAATTCATCAATTTTCTTATTGGTTTTGTTTTCTAATACCAATCTTCCTGAGGAAATTCCTTTTCTTTTAGCAGGGAAAATATCAACATTGATCTTTACATCAGTAATTATGGGTTGAGGATGATTTTCATATTTTTTATAGATTTTTTCATAGGACACCATCTTATTTTCTTTTTTCTTATCAGAATCGAAGTTATTCAAGTAATTCGTGTTGTAAATAATAAATATCCCTAAAAATAAACAACCAACAAAACCAGTGATACCAATTCTCGAATATCCTTTTGTATTCCTGCTTTTATACTTGTGTATTCTTTCCTTCAGACTTGATTCATTCCCTCTTATAAAAAACAAAATAGAAAAGACTACCAATATAACTGCAAGGAACATCCAGTAGACATTGAAAAAAAACAGGGCTTTTGCATAAGGGCCATAACCATTTAGATCTGAGTAAATATAAGTAGGTACGGAACCAAATCGCCATAAATGATGATCAAGGCCAATGCCTGGTAAAAAATCATCCACTAAAAGTAAAGTAATGACATATCCGAGAAACTTTCTATTAACAATCACCTGGATAAATAATGCAAAAATAGAAATCAAAGTGTAATATGGAAGACGTATCCCAAATAACTCATTGAAATATAACAAAAACTCAAAATCGTAGAAACCATGTATGGTTTGGATCAAAACTCCTGAAACAAAAATGATTGTCATCAGGATGAATTGCAGTAAAACCATTGTTCCCAATTTCCCAGCAAAAAACACCCATTCAGGAACTGGTAAAACATCAATGAATTCATTTACTTTTTTATTTCTCTCTTTCCATATCAGCTCTCCTGAAGTGAAAAATATTATAATTAAATTAAAAAGATATAATGAGGTTTGTGTAGTTGCCAGTACTTGTGATGTTAGTGGATATGTCTGGGTTCCTTTTATGATACCTACATTCCTAAAACCCAGGATGAAAATAAAGATTATACCCAAAATGAGAATAGTCAGGAAATAACTATTTTTTAGTAAGACCTTCAATTCTGTAACAGCCAGATAACCAACTTGTTTTAGATGATTTTTGAGATTAAAAGATTTTTTTATCTTACTAAGTATATAATTTTCAAAAGAAAAATCTTGAAATACTTTTGCATTTAAAGAAGTTTCTGGTTTTTCTTGATTTTTATTATCTTGTTGGGTTATAAGTGAAAGTTTAAATTTTAAGATAGAAAAAATTAAAATAAATGATCCTGTTAAACTCCATATTAGCCTGTTGATTAAAAAGCTTCCATTTAATGGAATGAGCATAACATTTTTCTGTGCAGCCATCCAATAGGAATAGATACTTTGTATACTAATTAAACCAAATGGATCTATCAAAGAAGCAAAATAATAACTTTGTTGGCTATGATATACACTTACTCCAATAAGATAAAGTAAGAGTATTATTATCATTCCCAGGTATATTGGAATAAATTTTTTAGTTAGTATTACCAAAGAAAAAAATAGTGCTCCAATGAAAATAAGATTTGGTATTATACTGGTTAGATAGGGATAAAAATAAACTAATAAATTCACTGATCCGATTTTTTCAGAATTTGTGAATGGCATTACACTACCAAGAAAAGCACCTATACCTATACCTGATAGTATAAAAAGGATCGTGATAAATGCTCCACTAAACCGTGCTGCAAAATAGTTAAATTTTGTAATAGGATATGAAAAGTACAAACCTGAAGTATTTTCCTTAAAATCTCTATAAGCAGCATTACCAAATATTAAAGCAATGAATATAAGGCCATAATTTGATAACAAAATAATCAAATAATGAATAGCAAAAGGTGAATTTGCATTGATGTTACCAATCCCTGCATTTGTTAATTTACATAAAAATCCATGTCCAACTGATGCTCTGGATACTGCTAATAATCCTAATCCAACAAAAAGGAGAAAATATAAATAAGTGGAAACCTTCCGCTTTCTAATCCATAATTCAAATAATAAAATATCTTTAAACATTATGAAACACTCACTTTCATATTTTCAGTAATTTTATTTTGAATAGTTGTGAAATAAACATCTTCCAGGTCTGGTTCTACCAGATCAAAATTTTGCAGAGGATTTTCGCTATATACATGAATTTGAACATTACCTCCAAGTAAATGACTTAATATGATATTATAGGTTTCATTGTATTCACTTAATTCCTGTTTTGTAATAATCTTTTTCCAGATTTTATTGGATAGTTTATTTATGGCCTCTTTAGTTTCACCATGAAGTAAGACCTCTCCCTGATGTATTATAGCCATTTGGTTGCACAGCTGTCGTACATCATCAACAATATGGGTTGAAAGAAGTACAATTTTTTCCTCACTGATATCACTAAGAATATTGTAGAAACGGTTTCTCTCTTCAGGATCTAATCCTGCTGTTGGTTCGTCAACAATTAACAAATTTGGATTACCTATAATTGCCTGAGCAATACCAAAACGTTGTTTCATCCCACCTGAGAAAGTACCTAATTTTCTACGTCTGAGGTTAAATAAATTTGTTTGATCCAAAATAAAATCAACAGCTTCTCTACGTTCTTTTTTATTTGAGATTCCTTTGAGTAAAGCAAAGTGATCTAACAATTGTTCTGCCGTTAATTCAGGATATACTCCAAAATTTTGTGGAAGGTAGCCCAAAACCTGACGTACTTCATTTTTTTCCTTTAAAATATTAATGTCATTAAAAAATACTTCTCCTTCATCTACCGTTTGCAGAGTTGCAAGTGTACGTATCAGAGTAGATTTGCCAGCACCATTTGGTCCTAATAATCCAAACATTCCTGATTTAATATCTAAGGTCACATTTTTTAAAGCTTGTACACCATTCGAATAAGTTTTTGATAAATTGTTAATTTTAAGTTCCATATAATTCCTCTGCTTTTTATTAAAATTTCTTTTCACTTCTCAACTTCTAGAAAATACGGTGTGAATGTATCTTACCCAATAGGTTACCCTTCTCATTTTTACAAAATAGTACTACTTTCCTATATGAATTTTTTCCTATTTTGAAATAAAAAAAGGGTTATTTACTTTATTTTAATTGAACCTGAAAATGTTACTTGATATACAATTGGTGATTCTATATATTGACTAAAATTTAATTGAGTGACAGTTATGCGACATTTAATGATTTTATTCATATTCTTAACACTTTTCCTGGGAACAGGAACAATTTTTTATATATACCAAAAGAGTAAATCATATCCACACAGCTATTTGAATTTGATTCTGAAGCATACAATTTTTTTCAATCTTTTGGTTTTAATTATATTATTATCATTTTATTTAAAATTGAATATTCTGGATTCATTATCACAATTCCAACAATCTCTTATTCTTGATATAGGTTATGTATTTTCAACTATGATTGAGACGGGATTAATTTTTTATATAATCCAAATTGTATTTACGTTCAAAAAAAGGAAATTTTCTGACAAGTTACAATTTATCTACTTTTTTATAATGTTCACATTAATAGTGTGTTACATTGTAAAAATGATACTTGGCTATCAAAATATCTCCGTTTTTTTGCTGGAAATCATTTATGAGTATATAACTGACAATATGCTCTTAGTTGATATATTTCTACTAATTAATCTATATATTTTTGGTAGAAAATTAGATAATAAGAATGAAAAGAAACTGATTGAATCATTTGTCCTTTTATATTTAGGACGATATTCAATTTTAATAATATATTTTCCGTTATCTAAATTTTTCCTATATATATTTTTCCTATTCCAGTTGATTTTTGCCAATATTGTCCCAATTATCTGGATAAAATATTATTTTATAAAATATTTTAACAAACTGAATGTGACAAAAAAAATTACTTCTGTTGTAGAAGATATTTGCAAAAAACATGGTTTAAGTAATAGGCAACAGCAGATATTAGAATTGCTGTTGGAAGGAAAAAGTAACAGGGAAATTGAAGAAAGTTTATTCATTTCATATCATACAGTAAAAAATCATGTATACAATATCTTCAAGAAATTGGGTATCAAAAATAGATTTGAACTGATTAATTTGATTTCTAATCAGAACAATTCTGTTTTGTAGAAATACTTTCAACTCTCTATTTGTGTTTTGAAATATTAGCAACTGAATAACTTGTGGTTTTTGGTGATGGACAAGTTCGCCACTCAACCCTGGCCAATGACTATTTTAACCTATTCAAATAGACAACTAAATTGATCTCAAGCAACGTTTTATTTGTTGAACCAATTTTTCGGAGATTGATTCAAATTTTAATCTCTAATAAAAAAAGGCAGGAAATCATCCTGCCTTTTTTCTATATCAAAATATATTTCTATTTTAAGAAAATCACTTTTGCTGTTTTAGCAAAACCAGTATTTGTTGTCATTTGGTAGAAATAAACACCATTTCCAACCTTCATACTATTATTGTCTGTACCATGCCATGTCACTTTGTAATTTCCAGCATTTTGCACTGTATTCACTAGTGAACTCACAAGATTTCCCTGTATATCATAAATATTGATTTTTACAGTACATTCTTCAGGGATTTCATAGGTAATTGTAGTTTCAGGATTGAATGGATTTGGATAGGCATTTCCAAGAGCATAAGAATTTGCAATCTGATCATCTGATTTTTCAGTTTGAACAGTTACTGGACCATGCATTTCTTTTTGTCCATCATTACTTACATCTTCGATTTTGTAAGAGTAACGATTGCCAGGTACAATTTCAGAATCTGTGAAATAATAATCATTGGCTTCTGATGAATTTCCAGCACCTTCAATCAAAACTCCATTAATATTATGGTAGTTTTCTTCATCATTTGTGCTTCTATAAACATTGAATCCTAAATTGTTTACTTCTGACTCTGTTATCCAATTTAATTCTACTACTCCATTTTGGAAAGTTGCTGTGAATTGTGATAGTTCCACTGGGAGAGATTGGTCTCCACCAGCATTAGCAGATCCAAAGGTCTCAGTCATTGGGGCAGCCCATGTGAAATCAGAGTATTTTGTACCTGATCCAGTTAATTGAAGAGATTGACCTATTGGAGTTGTACTTGGTTCACTTACACCAATATCCTCTGAAGTTTGACCATCAGCAATTCCACCAACAGCAGTAAATGAGCCTTCATAACTTAAAAATTGAATTAATTCTCCATCATAACTCAATGCAATCCCATCTGGCCCTCCATTTTGTATACCAGAAATCAAAGCACTAAAATAAGTGAAATTGCCATCGCTTGCACCTTGAGCAAATGTATTTAAAGTATGAGTACCATAAGAACTTCCACCATTTCCATTATAAAGTGTGATAACAAATAATGATAGATCGTAGGAACTTGCATTCTCAATCACAACTTCAACTGCTTCTCCAGCATCTGTTCCTGCATTGTCGTAATGAATTTCATTTATCCATGCATTTAATGTTGGTTTTGGTGTTCCTATGATTTTGAAATTATCAAAACCAGCATAATCACTTCCACCATCTTGTTTGATACTAACCACTAGAGATACAGTGGATGTTTCATCAGGAATATTAAATAAAATATTACCATTAACAGTTCCTGTAACGGTCAATACTACTTCACCTTGGCTTATACCATTAATGAATATTTCATATTTTGCTTCATCACCATTAGAAAGATCAAAACCATAAATATCATAATCAAATGCTACAGAAAGATCAGAATATCCACTAACATCAACTTGTTCAAAATTAATTGTTCCAAACTCTAAGTTCGGAGTACCACCGTTCGAATTATATAAATCTTGTATTCCAAAGAATTTAATTCCATCACTTGACATTGTTGCTAGATTACTGCTTTGCCATGAATCATCTACAATATCCCAAATATCACTACCAGATGTAAATTGAGCAGGTAATGTTGAGTAATTCCAATTATCATTAGCAGTACCTTCAAAACTCTGGGCGAAACCTGATATTGTTGAACTTCCGGTAACTGTATATGATTTTTCTGTACTTGTTGTAGAATTTGATTCATTGTCTGTTGCAGAAACTGTATAGAATACTTCAGTCCCTACAGTTTGAGCAGGAATATTTCCTGCATAATCGTCCCCAACATTTGACATTAATGCTGAATTGCCAAGACTTCCTGATGAAGTTCCCCAATTAATAGTTGCAGATGCAACTGAACCATCATCAGTGATTGTAGCAGTTACTGCAACAATATCAGAAGAAGATGGACTATCTGGAGTGTGATCAATACTAGTTATTTCAGGATTTGAGCCGGCATTAACAGTAATACTAATATTATCAATTTCCCAAGTAGATGACTGACTACTCGTAGATGTGTATTTAAATGCAAAATATACCTGAGTACCAGAAATTCCTGAAATATCGATATCGCCAGAATTTACAAAATTCCAACTTCCTGTAGACCAATTAACACTACTAATTTGAGTCCAGGAGCCATTTACGTTTGGACTACCCGTTCCTGAATAATCGGTAGAATACCAAAGTTCTAATTGATTACCATCATAATTATATGCATTTTCAAAGGATAATATTTCACTACTTTGATTATTCAAATTAAATCCTGGAGAAATTAACCAGTCTTCATTTTCATAAGAAACGCCAATTTCATACCCAGAAACTTTGGCACAACCAGCAGGATTTCCATAGCTCGGTTCAAATATCCAAGTTTGACTTCCAGTTACACTTTCTGCAGTCCAATCACCAAGATCACTAGCAAATACTTGTGAATAAGGTATTGTTGCCATTCCAGGTTGAAAAATACTGTATGAAGCTTCTGGAGTAGTAGTACTATTTACATCATTGTCAATAGCAGTGATTGTGTAGTAAACTGTTGCTCCCTGTGCTTGCGCAGGTAGTGTGGCTGAATAAACATTGCCTACATTTGCCATTACTAATGGATTAGATAGTGATCCACTAGATAATCCCCAATTTAAAGTTGCACTTGTTATTGTTCCATTATCAGTTATAGTTGCAGAAACAACAACAGGATCAGTTTCCTGAGGAACTGCTGGAGTATTTACTATATTGCTTATTGTTGGAGAAATACTTACCGGATTAACACTTTTTAAAGAAACATCATCAATTTTCCAATAACCATTGGTTACTGTAGTTGATTGATAAATGAACGCTATATGCACATTTGAACTATTGATTGATGAAAAATCAATATCACCAGAATTAACCCAAACAGCACCATCATTTGTTGTAGATAAAGTTGTTAAAGACGTAATATCACTCCATGTTGAAGTTGTAGGATCACCATATCCCGGGTAATTCGTAGAATATTTTATCATTAATGGTAAAGGATCATAATTTTTTGAAGTCAAAAAACTTAAATATTCATCGCTTGTGCCTGTAAGATCAAATCCTGGTGTAATCATCCAATCAACATTAGCCTGACTATATCCACTGAATTCTGTAAATCTTGCACAATCTCCGGTATATCCACCACCAGCATAAATTCCCCATTCTCTATCGCCATCTACATCATACCGATACATATCACCAAAACTAGTTTCAAATTCCTGTAAATATGGAAGTGTTGCAGTTTGTGGATCAAATACAAGAAAATGTGCTGTTTCTGTTACGGATGTTACCGGAACATCATTAACTGCTTCTACAACATAGTAAATTATTGAACTATGACTTTGTGCTGGTATCACAGCAGAATATGTACTACCTGAAGTATTTGTCATAGAAACAGAGTTTGTCAGATTAAACTCGTCTGTGCCATATTTTAATGTTACAGAAGTGATTGTATTTGTATTATCAACAACATCTGCGGTAACTATTACTGGTTGCGAAGAAAGAGGTGCATCAGGAGAATAGGCAACATTAGAAATTGTTGCACCTGATCCACCACCCCAAATTGATGATACCCATTCAGGATGATCAATAAAGGGGTTTCTATTTCCCTGATAACCGTATACTACTTCATTTCTATTCAATTCAAAAGCATCAACCGGATCACTATTATGCCACTCGATAAGAGTGCTAAGTTTTCCAAATAATGGGCCTGAAGTACCAACATTATCAACTAATTCCAGATCATATCCTTCTTCACCTTCATATCTTACAACCATGTAAAACATCATTCGGGCAACATCGCCTTTTACTGCATCGCGTGGTTCAAAGGATGTTCCGGCAACGATATAACAATCAGAAGTGCCACCCACCAGTGTACCACCGTTATCAAAATCCAAATTATTTCTTGTGGAATTAACACCAGGATCCGCTGGACGAAGATGATGTGCATCGGTACCAGCAGGTGGGTTTTCACCAAAGCCACCATGAGATTTTGCCCAAACATGTTCTCTATTCCATACCGGGTATTCCGTATCTGGAACTGAATTTCCTGTATATAATTGTATTACATTACTTGGATTTGAAGGATCTCTATCAGTATCTTTTAAAATATCCCAAACATCTGTAGATGAACTTGTATAAGGATATTCAACATGATCATCGATAATTTCATGTAATTCTGCTTTTAATGCTACACCAGACAAGCCAATTGCTGTAGAATAATATCCTGATGATGCCGAAGTTGCATCATTATCACCTGGAATAGTTCCATCAATTTTATAGTCAACAGCTGCTCCTAAGTTTGTATAAGGATAAATTTCAAAATAATATGTTGTGGAAGCTGTTAAACCAGTCCATGTATAGGTTGCTGTTCCATGACTAATATTGATTGCTCCACTATTATCACCTATTGTTGTATTGTCAGATACAGTATTTGCATCAGATGGTGCGGAAACATTATCAGCAGTACTTGCTTTGATTAGATAACTATCCGGAACAACTGCACCATCATTTTCTGTCCATGTTAATGTTATACTACTACTTCCACTTGCAGTTGCAGTAAAAGCAGTAACATGGTTTGTTGGTTCTGCTTTAATAGATGCCTGAACTGTATAACTCTGATCAGGAGAAGTGCTTACACCACCTTCATTATCAGTTGCCACAACATTGTAATACACAACTGTACCTGCAACTTGTCCAGGAATATCGGAATTTGTTGTATATCCGGTTTGTGTCAAATCCTTTACCATTACAATTGGAGTTGATGTGCTACTTGAATTTATTCTATATAATAAAGATACTGTTGAAATGAATCCATCATTGTCAGCAACATCAGCTGATACTTCAGCACCAGTACTTGCTAGCACTGTAGTTGGACTGTGACCAATGCTTGAAATTTCAGGCAACTGATTACCAATAGCAGTAAAACTAAAGGTATAATCAGAATCCATATTATTTGCAGTACCATCCTGATCAGCAATTTGTGCAGCATAAACAGTCACTGTTACAGTTTCATCTTTTGAAAAATCAGCATCCGGATTAAGTGTAAAACTTTGTGGACCACCACTTACTGTTACTGTATGTGATCCACTTGTACTTCCAGAAATTTGATACCAGGCACCAGTAACAGTAACATCTTCATCAAAGTTAATTTCAATATTAGAAGATAATGACACATCAGTATCAGAATCTGCTGGAGTTGTACTGGATACTGTTGGTGGATTGTCGGTTGGAGTACCAGATACAGAATGGCTACCAAGACCATCAAAAGTATCTTTTGCATATCCATCCCATTCAATAGAAGGCTCAAAATCATCATTACCATTTATATCACCAGAAATAATAGATGCTTTTCTCCGAATTGTATTATCCTTTGTTGATATTAAACCACTTCCCCATTCTGTCCTTTGACCAATTTTTCCAATAACATCAATAATAGTTCCATTCTTTGATAGTACTACTGCATCATCTCCATTCCAAAGTGAAGTAGGTGTAGACTGATCGGCAACATCTAAAATTGATTGATCCGCCGAATTAGATCCTCCCTGAGCCAAAATAAATACATCGCCATCTGCAACAGAACCTTCTAATGAAATCTCAGTTGATGATGTACTACCATTTGAATATATCTCAATTGAATAATTTCCTGATGTAAGATTTACAGTTGCACCAGTTCCATTATATATCTCTATAGCTTTGTTATAACTACTTCCCTCAACATATTCAGAAATGAAAAGTTCCGTCTGTCCAAACAAACCGACACACAGTGCAAGAAGCACAAAGATTCCCAAAAATTTCTTCATTAAATTTCCCCTTTAAGTTATAAGGATTAAACAATGCTGCCCCCATTTTTTGCAGCTTAGAAAACTAAAAATCTTTATTGATTTTTCAAAATTAATTTTATGTTAATTAATTTTCATATTTTAACATGATACACCAATTTTAATCAAAATCCACTAGAAACCAGCAATTTCAATAAGTTGCAATAAATACTAATATTATTGATATTTAATTTAACAGCATTTTATAAAGGGAAAAACAATGAAAGCGAAAATCAAAAACTACCTCACTATTATCAATCTTGAAATGGAAGACCTTGAAGAAGACATTAAATTTTTAATCAATGAAGCACAGAAGAAAAAAAGCAATGGAGGATTGACCAATTATGTGTTTTTAGAAAACCAAGCCGTACTAAAAAATGAAATTCATGCCCTGGAATGTTTTAAAAAAATCATCAAAAAAATTGATCCTGACAATTATAAAAGCGTCGAAGCACTAATTCAATCTTTACGTAAGGAATTCAAATCTGTTGTAGATTCTAACAGCTACGCTGAAGCAATTTTGATCTTCACCGATAGAAAAATGAAAAAGGTCAAACACTACGTGGTTTCCTGAGCCTCCACATCTTTTCCAAAAAATCGTATAATCACCATAATAAGAGCAAAAGCAAAAAGTAGCACAAAAATATTATACCAACCTAATCCGATAAAGAAAAATCCAAATACAATAGAAAATGCTCCAGCTAGTAAAGCATAGGGCATTTGGGTTCGCACATGGTCAATATGATCACAGGCAGATGCCATGGAACTCAATATAGTTGTATCAGAAATTGGTGAGCAATGATCACCAAAGGTTGAGCCCGCCATAATTGCTGCGAAACTTCCCAGAAATATTTGACTATCCACATTATTACCAGTGACTTTCAAAGCGATAGGAATAATGAGTGGAACCAGAATTGACATTGTTCCCCATGATGTACCTGTAGAAAAACTGATCAATCCTGCCAGGATAAAAGTTACAATCGGTAGAATGAAGCCATTGACATGATCACCAATATGGTGAATAAGGAATTCAGCAGTCTGCAACTCCATACACAACCCACTCAACGTCCAGGCTAATGTCAATACTAAAACTGCCAGAGTCATTGATCTCACTCCCGAAAGCCATGCATCAACAGTTTGACGGAGATTCAACAATTTTTTACTCAATGACAATACAATCCCGATCAGACAACCCATTGCAGCTCCCCACATCAATGAAGCATAAGAATCAGAATTTCCAATGATATTTTGTAATGTCGCCTCAGCTCCATCCAAATTTTTCAAGCCAGTAAGATATAAGCCTGTAAAAGTAGTTGCCAGTACAGCAAAAATCGGCAACAATGCATTTGACCAATGGCTTTTTACACCTCCAAATTCATCAGAAAATCCAGAATCATCCATCAATGGATTCGCTCCGTCTCTGATAACTTTTCCTTCTTTGAATGCACGTTTCTCTGCAGTAAGCATTGAACCGAAGTCACGACGAAAAACACCCAGCCAGATCAATATCCACAAACTGAAGATTCCGTAAAAACTATAGGGAATGGATTTCAGGAAAACAATATATGGACTGGCAGTAATTCCAGCTGCTGCAAAAGGCATTGTCAACAAACTCATTTCGAAAACCGACCATGTGCTGATTGGAGCAAGATTGGCTACAGGAGCAGCTGTAGAATCTACAATATATGCCAATTTCTCACGAGAAAGTTTGAGTTTGTCGGTGAAAGGCCGCATGGTATTGCCAATGAGTAGTGAATTAGAATAATCATCAAAAAATATCAGACACCCCATCAAACTAGTGATCAGCTGCCCTTTTCGACGAGTTCCGGCGTATTTCAGAGCCACTTGCACAATGCCAAACATTCCACCATTCTTGGAGATCAATCCAATCATTCCACCAAACAACAATGTAAAAATAATAATAGAAGCATGATCTGTTTCAGCCAGAGCATGAACCACATGAGTATCGAAACTTTTGAAAAATCCAACTATTGGATTGTAGTTATAAATAAGAATCGCTCCACTCCAGATTCCAATAAAAAGTGACATCAACATTTCTCGAGTAATCATCGCTAGCATAATCGCTACAATTGGTGGAATTAATGCCATCCATCCAGGGATTACTTTCACTTTGAGATTGTACATTTCTCCATTGGCAACAACCTGAAAGTTTGCATCCTTTGTTGAGTGAATAATGAATTTTTCAATAACAATTTCATTTTTATCTGCAATTACTTCTAATTCATAATTTTCATTATAGATTCTAACTTCTTTACCTACAAAAGATTCTGGTAAATTAATATGCAACTTGCCGGGAATTCCGGATAGCAGTAGTCCTTGTGAAAAAATTTCTGGTGACTCTGTAACCGCAAAACCATTTTTTACAAATAATAGAATAAAAATAACCAAAATTGGTATTTGTTTAAATAATCGCATAATATGAATTTTCCCCTCACAAAGGTTAACAGAAGTAATCAAAATATATGGAAATGTTGCAGAAAAACAAATTGTTAATTTCCCAAGAAATGATTGCTAAAATTTCCAAACTTTTCTTACATTCTCCTCTATGTTAGGAATGAAAATAATAGATCGATATGTAATGAGAAAATTTTTGAGCCTCTGGATTTTATCTATGTTGGCGTTTTTAGCAATTTTCCATATTGTTGATGTCATTGAAAAGATTGATTTATTCCTCAAATACAACATGACAATGAAACAGGTATTAATATTTTACTTTTATCAATTTCCAACTTTTGTAAACATTATTATTCCCATGTCTGTGTTGTTAGCCTCTGTATTTACGATAGGTAATTTGGCGAAACATAATGAATTAACTGCCATCAAAAGTTCTTCTATCAGTATGTATCGACTATCAGCTCCAATAATAATTTTTGGGATCATCATCAGTGTTGGGAATTTCTTTTTTGAAGATTTAATTGTAATCCCCGCCAATAGAGAAGTGATAAATATAAAAAGAACTCAAATGCACAAGTACCGAAAGAGTAGCAAGACAGTTTTCGATAATATCACATTCCAGGAATCACCAAATCGTAATATCGTAATCAAACGGTTTTACCTTAAAGAATCTACCGGTAATACAATCACCATTCAGGAAAGCAAGGATAATAAATTAGTTCGTCGTCTTGATGCAAAAAAAATAATCTGGCAGGAAGAATCTAGTAATTGGCTTTTAGTAGATTATATCATTCGTGATTTTACAGGTAAAACCACAGAGAAAGCCAGTTTATTAAAATCTGACACAATCATGACATTGGATTTTCGTCCTGATGATATTGCCAATACTGTTATGAAACCTGAAGAAATGAATTATCGTGAATTACAGAAATTCATAGACCGTATGAAATTCAGTGGCAATGATTCAAAAAAATGGGAAGTAAACCTTCACTACAAAACAGCCTTTTCCATGACCAGTTTGATTGTAATACTTTTTGGTCTGCCACTTACAGCCTACAAAATGAGAAAAGGAACCAGCTTTGGTGCAGGTGTAAGTTTACTTGTGATATTTATGTATTATGGATTTATTACTTTTAGCAAAGCCTTAGGTATCAAGGGAATTATGCCACCATTCACTGCTGCCTGGCTAGCAAATTATTTTTTCCTCACAGTTGGTCTGTTTATGTTTTATAAGATTAAACAGTAAACTGATTTCTGGTTTCTGGTGGCTGGATCGCGGATTTGCAATCCGCAATATTAAGTTTTTTCATCCTTTAAAATATTATCAACCAATCCAGATTCGAACTTCATTTTCTTCCTGCCAAATACTCTTTTCTCTCTTCCTTTGGAAACTTTTCAATAGCATATCTCAACATTGTCCTTGGCATTGATTTGTAATGGTTGATAAGAAATTCTTCTTCCACTTCTTTGTTCCGATTACCAATTTCCCGAAGCATCCATCCAACAGCTTTATGTATAAGATCATGGTCATCATGGAGTAATATTTCTGCAATTTGTAATGCATCACCAAAGTCCATGTTCTTGATAAAATGAAATGTACTCATCATGGCAATTCGTCGTTCCCAAAGATTGTTTGATATTGCAAATTCAAATAGAACTGATCTATCCTTATTCATCAGATAAGGCCCTACTATGTAGTGTGCTGACGAATCTACTAGATCCCAATTATTTACTTGTTTCGCATGCATGAGATAGAAATCATAAATCTCTTTTTGTTGTTCATCAGTTTTAGATTTTTTAAACATCAATACTAGAAGGTAAAGTGAAATCAACCGTACTTCATGGTATTTTGAATAGATCAATACTTTAACTTCATCAAGTGGAATCGATTTATACTTTTTTGATACATGACGCAAAATAGGAACACGAATTCCCAGAAAAATATCTCCTTCGCCATATTGACCTTTTCCAGTTTTGAAAAATCTTTGTGAATGCTCAGCAATTTTTTCATCTTTTAGTAGATGGAGTTCATCAATGATTTGATCTGATAGTTTCATTTTTTCACCTCGTTGCATAGAAAATAAGCATTAAATGCTTCAATAGCAGAACATTGAGTTGATGCATCTGCTTTTTCTGGTTTTTGACTCCATGAAATTCCAACTGTAAATTTTTCTTTATCCAATGCAAAATTCAGGATGGAAGATACATTTCTATCAATAAAATTTTTATATCTTTCTAATTTTGTTACTTTATATAATACGCCCAAATTGCGAATAAAAATTCCTTTGAACTGTGTCTGGTCAGCATAAGAATTTGGTTCATTCAATTCCTTTAATATTCCATTAGAGTCCACTAATGTAGTAATTGTTGCATCTGCAATTTTGATTGCTAAATGAATATAATTAGAATCACCTGTTTCCTGATAGAGTTCAGAAAATGCACTTAGAATAACTCCCTGATTATAAGTCCAGGTAGTTCCATTATTATTTTTGCAGTTTAGTAATCCATCGTTGACTAAATATTCGTCATTGATCATTCCTGAATTTATAAACCATTCTGCTACCTGTTTGGACCAATTTATAGCAGTGTCATCAGCAATGCTGTCAATACCCACTTGATGCAATCTTATTCCAATCAACATAAATAATTCATTGGCAACTGCATTTTTATACTTATGGTCTTTCCGCCAGTAAATGCCTCCATTACATGTATTATCCCAACTTTTAGCCATATCTTCAAATAGAATTTTAGTTTTTGAGAGGTAAATATCATTTTTTGTGTACTTGTAGGCTTTTAGTAATGTCAATGCCCACCAACCTTCATCGTCATAGTAATCATTGATAAAATTAGATGGATTGACATTATCTAAGGTATATCCAATTTTATCGGAAAAACTTGTATCATTTGAATAGTTTGTATAATCAATATAAGCATTTAATATATTTGCAGCATTCCACCAACTTGTGGTTTTCCATAAGTAAGTTTCGCTGTCATACCATGAATCCAACTGATCTATTAAGTTCTTGGCTATTTGCATTTTGTCTTGTGAAAAAAGAGTAAAAATGAAAATAAAATACAGTAGAATTAATTTTTTCATGATTTTCCCAATTATTTTTTTCTGTTTTAGGGCATACTAAAGACAGCCATTGTCGTTGTAAATAGTAATTGCTCGGAGGTAAATAATTCTATACAAAAACTAAAAAAGCCTCCGAAAATATCGAAGGCTTTTATTTATTCAAATGAAATCAATTTTAATATCTATAATGATCTGGTTTGTATGGCCCTTCTAATGGAACACCAATATAGTCCGCTTGTTCCTTAGTCATTTTGGTCAGTTTTACACCAAGTTGATCAAGATGAACACGTGCTACTTCTTCATCCAATTGCTTAGAAAGTCTATAAACATCAACTTTGTAGTCATCTTTATTTTTCCACAAATCTATTTGTGCAAGCACTTGGTTTGTGAAAGAATTTGACATTACAAAGGATGGATGACCTGTTGCACAACCAAGATTCACAAGACGTCCACGAGCCAACAAGTAGAGTGAATTTCCTGCTGGGAAAGTAAACTTATCAACCTGAGGTTTGATATTGGTTTCAATTACTCCTGGAAATTTTTCCATTTTGGATACTTCAATTTCAGAATCAAAGTGGCCAATATTACAAACGATTGATTGGTCTTTCATTGCTTTCATATGTTCCAGTGAAATAACCCCAAGGTTTCCTGTAGCAGTAACAAAGATTGTAGCTTCTTTTACTGCTTCATCCATTGTTGTAACTTCAAAACCTTCCATTGCTGCCTGAAGTGCACAAATAGGATCGATTTCTGTAATAAGAACACGTGCACCAAATCCACGCATGGATTGAGCACAACCTTTCCCAACATCACCATATCCAAGTACACAAACAGTTTTTCCGGCAACCATTACATCAGTGGCACGTTTGATACCATCGGCAAGAGATTCACGACATCCGTAGAGATTATCAAATTTTGATTTTGTTACAGAGTCATTGACATTGATAGCAGGAACCAGCAATTCGCCTTGTTCCATCATCTGATAAAGTCTGTGAACACCGGTAGTTGTTTCTTCAGAAACACCTTTCCAGTCTGCTACAAATCTTCCCCATTTACCATGATCATTTTTCAATTCTCTATTAAGTAAATCAAGAACACATTGCTCTTCTTCATGTGCTGCTTCTCTATCGAGAAAAGAAGCATCCTTTTCTGCTTTCAATCCCCAATGGATCAAAAGTGTAGCATCGCCACCATCATCAACAATCAATTGTGGACCTTTGCCACCAGGAAATGATAATGCTTCCAATGTACAATCCCAATACTCTTCCAGAGTTTCACCTTTCCAGGCAAATACTGGAACACCTGCCGCTGCAATTGCTGCGGCTGCATGATCCTGTGTGGAATAAATATTACATGAAGCCCAACGAACATCTGCACCAAGTGCTACAAGTGTTTCAATCAGTACTGCAGTCTGAACAGTCATGTGCAAGGAACCCATAATACGAACACCTTTGAGTGGTTTTTCTTCGCCATATTTTGCACGAAGATTCATCAAACCTGGCATTTCATGCTCACTAATTTCAATCTCTTTACGACCGAATTCAGCAAGATTTATATCAGCTACTTTATAATCATTCATTATTTAAAAGCCTCTTTTAATGCTTCAACTTTGTCTCTTTTTTCCCATGTAAATTCTGGTAATTCTCTTCCGAAATGTCCATAAGCAGAAGTTTTCTGATAGATTGGACGTTTCAGATCAAGTTCTTTAATAATGTCACCAGGTTTTGTTGGGAAGATTTCACGTACTTTGTTTTCCAGGTCAGTTTCATCAACTTTACCTGTTCCAAAAGTATTTACATAAAGTGATACAGGTTCTGCAACTCCAATTGAGTAAGCCAGTTCCACTTCACATCTATCAGCGAGTCCGGCTGCAACAATATTTTTTGCAATATATCGGGCTGCGTATGCTGCTGATCTGTCAACTTTTGATGGATCTTTACCTGAGAATGCACCACCTCCGTGACGTCCCATTCCACCATATGTATCAACAATGATTTTTCTACCAGTTAAACCAGCATCTGCTTTAGGTCCACCAACAGCGAAAACTCCAGTTGAGTTGATAAAATATTCAGTGTCTTCAGCAAGGTAATCACCAACAATAGGTTCGATTACATATTTTTTGATATCTGCTTCAAGTTGTTCTCTTGTTACATCTACAGCATGGTGTGCAGCAACAACAACTTTTGTCACTTTATTTGGCTTGCCATCAATATATTCAACAGTTACCTGTGCTTTACCATCAGGTCTCGCCCAACCAAGGGTTCCGTCTTTACGTTTATCAGTAAGTTGTTTAGTGAGTTTGTTTGCCAATGAGATTGGTAATGGCATTAATTCTGGAGTTTCATTACAAGCATATCCAAACATCATTCCCTGATCTCCGGCACCTTGTTCTTTATCACTTTCTTCATCAACTCCCACAGCGATATCTGCACTTTGTTCATCAATAGATACAAGAACTGCACAATCATCAGCAGCAATTCCGTAAGAAGAATGTGTATATCCGATTTCTTTCAATCGTTCACGAACAACAGACTGCATGTCGCAGAAAGCTTTTGTAGTAATTTCACCAGCAATGATAATCATACCGGTATTTGCCATAGTTTCGCAGGCAACACGACTTTCCGGATCCTGTGCTAACAGAGAATCCAGAATGGAATCAGAAATCTGATCACAGACTTTATCAGGATGTCCTTCTGTTACAGATTCAGATGTAAAATAATATTTCTTCATATTTATCCTTTCATAATTTGTATAAAAATAAACCGCTAAGTTTATAAAACTTTTATCAATATTCAAAAAAAAGGTTTTACTCGAAATCTTCTTTCAAATAATTGTCGACAACCCGTTTTCTACGTTTTTCCTGAATTTTCACTTCCAGCATTTTTTCAAATTCCTTTGCAGCATTTTTCCCATAGATTTTCAACATATGATTGAGTGCAATAGTTTCTGCAATTACAGTAATATTTTTGCCCGGAAAGATAGGCAATTTAACTAGAGGGATATCCACACCAAGAATCTCTTCTTTGGTATCAACAGCACCAATTCTTTCATAGGTTATACCATCATCCCAGTCTTCGAGGTTTATTTTCACTTCAATTCGTTTTTGTTTTCGAATACCACGGACGCCAAACATATTGGCTACATTGATAATTCCAATTCCACGAATTTCAAGATGATGTTCCAGTAAATGTCGTCCTGTACCAATCAATACATTATCCGCACGACGAATGAGATTGACTGAATCATCAGATATTAGTCTATGACCACGTTCTACAAGATCAAGTGCAATTTCACTTTTGCCAATTCCACTACGGCCTGTTATGAGTAATCCAACGCCATAAACATCCACCAGGGTTCCGTGTACTATTTTTCGTGGTGCAAGTTCCCAGCCTAAATAATCCATCAAAACCCTGATGACTTCTACAGTTAATGTTTCTGAATATAATAGTGGTACGCCAAAAAGATCAGCTAATTCAATTATATAATTTTCCGGCATTGTACCATGTGCAAAAAATACACAAGCAATCCCACTGCTAAAAAATTTAGTGAAAACTTCTTTCTTTTTTTCAACACTTATTGTGGCCAGATATTTTTTTTCTTTCATTCCAAATACCGGGACACGTTCTTTTTGAAAATATTCCCAAAAGCCTGTTAGTTCCAGTCCCGGACGGTTTATTCGGGATGAAACGATTTTATTGTCCATATTTCCAGAAGTGTTAATTATTTGAAGTTTCAGTTTTTCTTTATTATCATGAAAAATCTTTTTAACAGTGAGACTCATTATTAATCATTCCTTTTTTCAATATATCTTTTTAATTGTCGTGAGGCTTTTTTTACAACTGCATCTATAGATTTGGTAAAACTATCGCTTACTTCTTTTGCTACGAAATCTTTTCCGGTTATATGCAGGGTTAATTCTGCAATTTCACCTTCTTTTTGAGTGTCAAGAATCATTTTGGCAGTCACAATGCGGTCGAAATATTTTTCCAGCACCGCCATTTCCTTTTTTGCGTATTCTTTAATTTTTTCCGGAAGTTCATGGTGTCTTACTGTGATTTCCATTTCCATAATGTTCTCCTTTAGTTTTGTGTTAACCGTGAGGATGAGCCTTTTTGTACATTTCCTGCAATTTGTTGGTTTGCAAGTGCGTGTACAACTGTGTTGTTGACAGACTCTCATGTCCCAGCATTTCTTTTACTGCCATCAGTTCTGCACCTTCATCCAATAGATGCGTTGCGAAAGAATGACGTAAAACATGAGGACTGAGATGCAATTGCTCCGAGACCTCTTCTAGTATTTTTTTTACAATTATTTGTATCATTTGCCTGGAAATTCTCTTCCCTCTGTTGCTGATAAATAATGGTGATTGAATATCATATTTTCCAAATTTCACTACTCTCATTTTTTGATAAGTATCGATACTGTCTGCAACAATTTTACCAAAAGGAACAATCCGTTCTTTTGCCCCTTTTCCATAAATTTTAATTGTATTTCTGAC
>Ga0070729_10001417_pt1 | contig 37102 bp, 36 predicted proteins | sample tdDd472_FD_66725 | JGI IMG/M metagenome (GOLD analysis project Ga0070729, IMG submission 66725) | Marine sediment microbial communities from the Atlantic coast under amendment with organic carbon and nitrate - tdDd47.2 | ecosystem: Environmental > Aquatic > Marine > Coastal > Sediment | place...
GGGAAACGGAGTAATGAAGTTATACTGAAGTAGAGTGATGGAGGTGAGGAAATAATCCGTGTCTGTCAATAAAGTCAACTATTTCAATTTGAGGCTTATTAATCTATCGAAATTTCTCTTACCCGCCAGGTCTGCAATGTAGCATAGCACTGATTTAAATCTGCGAATATCTTCGTGATCAGCGGGAAATCCTACTAAAAAGAAAGGTAGTAATTCATCACAGCCACTTGGTAATTGTTTATTAAAGCACCCCACCGTATTCAATTCCAGTAAGATAATGCATGTCCCGATTAAATGTTGTGAGATCGCTTTGATTGAATTTCCCAATATCATTATGTCCACAAGCGCGGGCAATTACTTTCATCAATTCGTTTGAAGCCAATAGGAAATTGGATAGTTGTTTTGCTGACAATCCGATTTGTATTCTTTGACGAAGATTCTCTTTTTGCGTAGCGATACCAACCGGGCAGTTGTTGGTGGAGCAGGCACGCATACCCAGGCAACCAATTGCCTGGAGGGCTGAGTTGGAAACCGCGATGGCATCGGCTCCAAGCATCATGGCTTTTGCAAAATCTTCGGCAACACGCAGGCCACCGGTTATGATGAGTGTGATATCAGTAGCTCCTACGTTGTCCAGGTGTTTTCGGGCTCGGGCTAAAGCGGGAATCGTTGGGATGTTAATATTATCCCTGAGGATTGTAGGTGCAGAACCGGTTCCTCCGCCTCTTCCGTCAAGTATGATGTAATCGACACCAACTTTAAGAGCGAAATCAATATCTGCCTCGATATGGCTGGCAGCAATTTTAAATCCAATCGGAATTCCGCCTGTCTTTTCACGAACTTCATCAGCTACTTTTTTAAAGTCTTCGGTAGTAAACAGGTCGGGGAAAGCTGCTGGTGAAATGGCTGTTTCGCCTTGCTGTAATCCGCGGACTTGGGCAATTTCTTTGCTTACTTTTTTTCCGGGAAGGTGTCCGCCTGTACCTGTTTTGGCACCCTGTCCGCCTTTAAAGTGAAATGCCTGTGCCTTTTGAACTTTGTCCCACGAGAATCCGAATTTGCCTGAGGCCAGTTCATAAAAATACCTGGAGTTGTTTTCCTGTTCTTGTGGTAGCATTCCGCCTTCACCACTACAAATTCCTGTTCCTGCCATTTCAGCTCCAGTGGCCAGCGAAATTTTTGCTTCACGCGATAGCGCCCCAAAACTCATATCTGAAACAAAAACAGGTATTTCCAATTCCAATGGTCTTCTGGCCTTTGTACCGATGACTACTTTTGTATTCACTTCATCTTCATCCAACAGAGGTCTGCCTGCCAACTGAGCAGGTAAAAACTGAATATCTTCCCATTTGGGTAAGGTATTTCTGTCTACACCCATCGAAGCTGAAGGACCATGATGTCCATAGTTTTTTAAGCCGTTTATTGCAAGCTCAGTTATGTATCCTGTAAAAGGTTCAGTTAATTCAGGATGAGTATCAGAATACTGCCCGAGATATTTGTCCCTATCAAAAGGTTGGGGATGTTCCGCCGCAAAAGCGCGGATTTCATCTGCATCAACCATTACCTGGTCACCCTCAACATAAGCAGTAAATTTTTTCAGTACCTCCTTGTTATTGTATTCTGAAACCCCTGTATCGTAACGATAATCCCAGCCATGGACTCCACAAATAAGATTTTCCCCATCAATATGTCCATCAGCCATTAAGGCACCGCGATGCAGGCAACGGCCATAAAGTACAGAAACTTTGTTGTCGTAGCGTATAATTACCAGGTCGACATTTTCGATTAATGCATGTTCTGGTTTACGATCTTTAAGGTCAGAAAACTTATATAGTTGGATGTTATTCATTTATTTGTTGTTTATTTTGTTCAGTAAAATATCTATACCAGTGTTGAGAAAAGTTTTTGCAAGTTGAAACTGCCTGGAGGCAGTGCCTGCATTTGAAATTACGGAATGCGTCAGAATAGCTCCATTCCAGTCGGGCATCATCCATCTCCCTAAATTCAAAGACTCAAGTTTTTCCACTCCTTCAATTGGCTCTTCCGACAAGAAACTTAGGTAATAATAGGGTTCATTCACCATATTGTCGGGCATTGCCCATCCCATGCCAATGGATTTAATAATTTCTCCACTGTCATTGTAGGAGACCGGGATAAGCGAACCGGTATCGAAATGATGAGGCCATACCCTGACAGGTGCAGCCTGATCAAACTTACCTGAAATTTCGTTGATTACAAGTTCTGCATTGTGCCGGTAATTAGAGGCTTCAATAAAACGGTCTTCATTTTTCATGATAAAAACAGCTCCTTTATTCAGGGGATGCTCTGGTAAATCATAATGCATTTCGTTTGTGAAACCAGCCACCTGCTAACCTAATGCTTCAAGTTCTTGCTTCAACTCGTTAATACCGTTTGTTTGGTTTTATCCTGAAGCAAGATCACTTTTTGTTCAACATTTGTCTTATCAAAAATGCTAATACTCAAACCTGTAAGATGTAATCCTATACGGATATTCTGGGGTAGGATGTGGCCAAGCAGCATTTCCCAAACAGGAATATATTCCATATTTGTGTTGCTGTCGTCGGGCAGTTGTTCTATTAGATGATGCCCCGCCAGGGCGATGAATTGTGCAGCGTGGTGCTGTTGCTGAAGTGCTTCATTCAAGTCTTTGCTGAAAGATCCGTTAAGTGGCTTCCATTTCCGTATCGGTATATTCATTACAAATTTACTTTAATCTGTATGTTCCACTCTTTGTTATAAAATGATGTGACCTTTTATTTTATCAGTCAAATCAAATGGTGAATGTGAGTACCAACCATTGTACAGGCTGGTATTGCCATCTTATTTTATGACAGTGGTTTCCATAAAGAATTTACAAAGTATTGACGGTGATCGTGAAAGTTCCTTACAATTTTAAAACCTGAATGCTCAGCGATTTCTGCAATCATGTTAAGATCATACTTTTGAGATATTTCCATGAAAACCGTTTCTCCACTTTCAAATGAAATTTCTGTATCCAATTCAGATATTTTGACCACTTGCTTGATTTGAGAAACCAAAAAACTTCTGGCTGTACCAGTTTTCTGATCATAGACTTCACGATGCTTAAAAGATTGCAAATCAAAATTGGCATCCAGTTCATCATTTATCCTTTGTAAAAGATTCAGATTAAATGCTGCAGTGTGTCCATGAGGATCATCATATGCCTTCTGAATGACTTCAGGGTCTTTCTTCAAATCGAAGCCACAGAAAAGTAAGTCCCCGGGATGCATTACAGATCTGAAACTCCTGAGTAAATCCAAAGATTGCTGTCCATCAAAATTACCAATATTTGACCCTAGAAACAGTAAAATCTTTTTTGTATGATCATAAGCGTTAATCTCTTCGAGGATGTGGTGGTAATCTCCAATTTTACCCTGTACATCAAGTTTGGGTAATTCAAGCTTCAAATCTTCAAGCAGTTGCTTAACTGCTTCCTCTGAGATATCAATTGGAATGTACTCAAATTGAATTTTTTTTGTTAAAAAATGGGATAAAAGAGTTTTCGTTTTTGTTCCATCACCAGCACCCAACTCAACCAAAACAAAATGCTGGTCCAGTCCTGCAAAAGTTTGAAATATATCCTGTTTATGAGTTTCAAATATTTCCTGCTCACAATCTGTAAGATAATATTCGGGCATGCGCATAATATCCTGGAATATTTTGCTCCCTCTTTCATCATAGAAGTATTTTGACGACAGATGTTTTCTCCGGGCAGTCAGGCCTTCCAAAACATCCTTTGCAAATTCGGTAAGGGTAATTGTTTGTTCCATTTGTTGTTTGGGCTAAAGCCCAGTTGTTGTTTTGTATATTTCGATCACCGGGCTGAATCCCGGAATTAATCATGACGTTTTACCATATGGTCTGAAATATTACTTTAGACACTTTACGTGCTTTAGCTTACTTTAGGTACTTCTTCCAGAGGCTCTCCGGTTTCATAAGGATTTTCCGGATCGTTGCTCCATTCGAACCAACCTCCATCGAATACCGAAACCCTGGGCCAGCCCATCAACCATGCATTAAAAAATGCTTCACTGCCCCTCCATCCAGTGCCACAATAAAAGGCCAGATGTTTATCAGGAGTAATCCCGGCGTCTTCCCATATTTTTATTATTTCGCCAAATTCTCGTGTAGTATGGTCAAGGTTGCGGTAGTTTTCCATATGATATGCATCCGATCCGCAATTACCAAAAATAGCTCCTGGAATGCGTCCTTTTTTTTCGATGTAATTGTACCCACTGACTTCACCAATAAATTCAGGCCAGCTTCTCACACTTACCAACTCACCATCCGAAGAAGAAAGAAGTTCCTTTGCTTCTGGTATATCAACAGCAAGTTCGGGTTTTTGAGGAATAAAAACTCCAAAATCACCTATAGGTTTTTTAGGAGCATCTTCGGTGCTTATTTCATATCCTGCATCTTCCCACGATTGGAATCCTCCATTAAGTACCCTTACATCCTTCACCCCGGCATACATCATGATAAATGCATTGCGGATCGCCCCGATATCTCCGGCAGCGCTTCCCGGAAAGGGATCGTCATTGTCGGGAAACATGAATTTTCCGTACAAAACCACAGTAGTGTCGGCTGTAATTCCATGCTGTTCCAATGCTGATTTCAATTCTTCCGGAGTGCGTCTGTTCCAGGTTTCAGGCGATTCCAGAGCAAGTGTGTCCATATCAATGGCGCCAGGAATATGACCAGTCAAATAGGCGTCACGGTTGCGGTAATGGGAATGGACCAAAACAAATTTATTGTTATCATAATGTGCAGGAATTTCTCCTGAAATTAATTGATTGACCCATTCTGCAGAAACGAGGTGCTTGTACCTATCCAGTTTATCCATCGGCAATTCCGGCTTGGCTGACCATTCATCAACGAAACCAGCATAGATATGAATATTATGGTAGCCCGCTTTATGAAAGGTTTCTGCCACTTGGTTAGCATGCGCGGTGGTGTATCCATAAATTACAAGCTGATGTTCGGGAAGGATGTCTTTGGATCTTACGATTTCAATCCAGTCGATATATTTTGTCCATTTCAGGGGTAAACTTTTTGCGCCTTCAATATGTCCTCCTCTGCCTTCGCCATACATTGCCCATCCATTGTACGCATCCACTGGACGAACGTCAATAATGTGACCTTTCTTGTTTTTGATAAACGACATCAATTCCCTGGTTGAGAGTTGCTTTAAATTAAGATCCATAGTAAGTATTTGTGCTGGTATATGATATTGCAGACAGATTTTTTTGGTTCAATATGTTAAAAGTTTTACTGATCGATTAACCATTGAGTTATTATTCACTTCATTTGAGCTTTTACATTGAACAGAAATATGGCACTTATGTTCATTCAAAACCAGCTTTGATGGCAAATTTATTTGGATGATCCCATTTGCTTTTTAATCAGGTTGTCGAAGCTGATTTTTCCCGCACCATTAATTAATAATGCACTTAACATTAAGATGTAATATAATGGGATTTCAAAGCCATTGTCGCCAGCTTCAAATCCATTACCAATGTGTACTGTTACAATGGCAACAAGCATTGTAATGATTAAGGGAATGGAAATAAACCTTGTGGCCAGGCCAAGTGGCAACAGAATAACTGCAGCCAATTCGGTTGATGCGGCCAGGTAGGCGTTCAGGGTAGGCATTGGTATTCCCATACTTCCAAACCATTCGGCGACATCGCTGATGTTTCCCCATTTCATCATGGCAGGTGTGTAAAAACCATAGGCGAGTATTAATCTGAAAAATAATAATGGAAGGTCTTTTAAATTATTTATGCGGGCGCTGGTGTTTTGATAGGTTCGAATGAGTTTCATGTTTGAGTGATTTTAATTGATGGTATTATATTTATCAATCAGTCGTATAACTCAGATAACCCTGACAGAATAACGGATTTTTTTTAAATCGAAAGTTTGACTTTATGAGAAAAAAAAATTCCAATGGAAGAATGGGAAAGTTAAATATTGGAAGGAAGGGGCTATACTTAAGAGGGCGCCTGGCAGTTAACTATAAGGTAGAGTCAGATCATTTTTCGTTTATACGAATATTGGAGAAAAAGCAAAGCACAATGATATGGACGTTTTATTCCACAGGATAAAGGATCAAATAAATGAAACCGCCATAATTTTTTTTATTCAATTATTCAAAGGTTGTATGAAGAAATTTATACGGAGGTTCATACAAAGCGATCCCAATGTAACCTCTGACCGATTAAAAGCTTATTTCTTAGAGGAAGATAATTATAAGATTTTTTTTGCTATGAATCCAATCGTTTTTCCAATTGCAGCAATCAGTTGCTGTTTGTTGGCAGCGGCATCAACTTCACCTTTTAGTGCAGTCATTTCTTCCATATCCGCAGCCGAAGTTATAGTTCCTTCTTTTAGAAGTTCAACTTGATATTTCGCAAATTCATTGAGTAGCTTTTCTAATTCCGGCCGTATTTTCATTCTATCAACAACACCGGTAGCACGGTATTTAACCTGTAAATCAATCAATGCGTTCGACATCGACGATATCATTTGTGAATCGTTATCCATGATTATTACTTTTAATTGTTTGGTTCTTATTTAATTTCCTGGTCTAATAATACATGCCAGTAAGGGTCATCTTTGATGGTAGTTTCAACTCCTTCAAATTTTGTTAAAAGGTCGCTTATATCTTGATTCCCTCCGCTGATTTCAATAGCGTAGCTCATCGAGTTTTTAATGGTATTTAGGATATCCCCAACTGACATTTTATCGTAGTCTTTGATAAGTTCCGCAACAACTCTTCCGCTTTCTGCAGCCTTCAGGCATTGGCGTATGGCTTCATCTTTGGCCCTCTGTTCATCAATGTTCAATTCTACGAATTCTCTTGCAGCATTTTTTAAAAGTTCTTGTTGTAGTTCTAAATTCTTTTCAGTATTCACCTTTTTCATTTTTTCTATTAATATTACCCTGCGAGAAGTAAACCTGAACTCGTTTTCATGAATTATTTTAGAAAAATTAATGAGTTGAACTGTTAGATTTATGGCGTGCTTTTCTGCCTTTTTCACAGCCTCTTTGGCAAAAAAGCTTCCTTTATCAAGCGAGGTAAAGATTGCTTCAAACCGATAATATTGCATTTTCAAATTTTCAAATTCTACATTGATGGTTGATTGAGCTTGTTCTCCTAGCTCATTTTCAAGTGACCAATGCTCCAAAAGTTCAGCATTTATTTGATTCGCATCTTCAATCGAATTCAGGTCATTCATCACTGATTCAATTTTCTCCTCATCACTCAATTTAACGACAGATACATTTTGAAGGAATAAAAAGTTCATTTGGTTTAAGCCTACGATAGCCTCACTCCTAAAATTTTCAGCAGCTACTTTTATGGCTTCTGCTTTTTCCTTAGTGCATCCGCTCAGTATCAAAATAAGGAATGAAAAAAGGGCGATTCTAATGATGATGTTATTTTTCATAGGTCAGAGTTTTGTTACTTACGTACTGAATAATTCTTTTTCGGATTTTCAAATGACAGATGCTTACTTTTCAATCAACATCATGTTGCAAGGGCTAAGTTGAATATTTACTAACGCTCAAACACTTATGATTGTTCAATTTTGGCCAATTTAAACTTCGTATCTGGTGTTTTTATTTTCAATGGGAATGGTTTGACCTGTAAAATTACCAATTAGTTTGAAGTGCCATATATTTTTTATCCCAAGATAAAAAATATTTGTAGTGGTTTTATTTGTCATAGAAATCAGAGAATCAAATTAGTGTAACAATGTCATTTTCCCGGTTTTAGCCGTGCTATTGCCAACTTGCAACCTGTAGAAATATAGTCCACCTTTATCTTTTTTAGGGATGAAATCAACATTATAAGTGCCGGTATTCAATGGTTGATTCACAAGGGTTTGAATTTTCTCTCCAATTGTATTATAAACATTTAATTTTATGAAATCTGAATGATTTATTGTAAATTCAATTTTAGTTGAAAATGAAAAGGGATTGGGGTAATTACGAATCAAGAGGTTTGCGTCTTTATCAGTAACCTGCTGATCAATCCCTGTTGTTATAGCAAATGAAAATTCTGAAGTATTGCCATTGTCATCTGTCGCAGTAGTTACCAGAATATCACCATTGGAAACTCCCAGTTCGACGGCGTTGCCTAAATTTACGGATTTATGTCCGGCAGTAAAATCTGCTTCTGAAAAAACATCAGATCCAAAAAAGGTTTGTCCTTCACCTTCATCATCTGCTTTAAAAAACTGAACGCTTATCGGATAGGTTGAGTTTACAGTTTCGGAATCCACAAAATAGCCAATCCATAGATCGCCGTTACCGTCGATGTTTATAGTAGTTATTTCAGGAAAATTCTGCAGGTTGTTGGGGCCTGTATCAGGATCGCCGGGATCATTTGGAGTAACGCCATCCCGGAACGGGGAAGCAGGCTCCATGCTCAGATCAATTCCAATTTCTACATTTGAAAAAATGGAATTGCAGGAAATATGGTTGTCAAGAGCCCCATCTGTATAAGTAACTAAAATACCCGAGCCTATATTAAAGGCAATGATATTTTCTTCACCTTCTACACCCCCGATTTTATTGTTATATGCATCAGCAAAAATTTTTATCCCATCACTGCCATTTCCCAAAGCAGAGTTTCCTGTTAAATCTGTACCAATGAAATTTCCCTTTACTAAATTACCATATGTATCCCAATGTTTTATGTTAATTCCATATCTGTTGTTGCCAGAAATTAGGTTGCCAGCACCTGGTTCTATTCCACCAACCAGATTATTTGAGGCTCCCTGGTCAATCACAATGCCGTCGGAGCCATTTGCTAAAGAACCTGAGCCACTTAAGTTAGTTCCAATAAAATTTCCGATCACCTGGTTTCCCATAGTGCCTATACCTTCGAAACAAATTCCCTCTGAATTGTTACCAGAAATCAAATTTCTTTCGTCACTTGTTGTTCCTCCGATCAGATTATTTGAAGCTCCGCCGGAAATGTTGATGCCGATATCATTTCCCAAAACATTTGATCCGGTAACATTCGTTCCAATAAAATTGCCAATTATTGAATTATAATCAGCATACACTTCTCCAACCGATTCGATTTTTATTCCCATACTTGAATTTCCTGATATTAGGTTACCTGAATTTTCTTCATTACCTCCAATTGTATTCCCTGATGAAAGTATTAGAATTCCTACAGCATTACTAATTGCATATGTACCGTTAAAATCCGTACCAATAAAATTTCCTTCAACTAAGTTCCCTTCAGCTGCTGGTGTATCAGGAAAAGTTATTCCTTCAAGATTACCTGAAATAATATTTCGTGATGCTATCGTGGTTCCGCCAATAACATTATTGGGAGAACCAACAAAAACTCCGGCATTGCTATTGCCCAGAGCAATTGTTCCCGAAATATCAGTTCCAATGTAGTTACCTTCAATGGTACTGTTTCCGCCATCTGTTAACATTATTCCATTTTCAGAAAAACGGTTGATCACCAATCCTCGAATTGTGGATTCCCCGGAAAATAAACTTAAGCCATTGGCAAAACCTGCATTGCTGCCATCTAGTTCAATTATTGGCGTCCCGGCGAAATCGGGTTCAGTAGTGCCATCAATGAGAATGGGTTGAAAAATCCAGGCATAAGCTGAAAATGGTTGAAAAGTATAGGGGGGAGATCCGGGAATATCAAAATGAATTTTGTTAAGCCCGCCCCATAAATTAGCCTCTTCTATTGCCGCCCTTAAGGTACAGTGACCCGTTCCATCATCACAAAATCCATCTCCGGGATATGCATCTCCGGTATCATCAGTCGAATTTACGATAAAAGTCTCCATTAAATAAATGTCTGGTAAAACTGGATCTAAGATTAAATCAAACCCGGGTATTGGAAGTTGTCGGTTTCCATATACACCACCGCCTCCAGGGTAAATTTCCCAACCGCTATTTACAAAATAAATGTCAGGAAATGCTTTAAATTTCCACTCAATGGTATCTCCTATAACACCTGTAATTTCTCTGGTAATAAAATACACGCTATCATATAAAGGGTCAGGTTGTAATATTTCTCCGGCTGTCCAGTCATTGAATTCACCACGAAGTTCTAGACCATGGAAACCAGGATCAAATCCCTGCTCATACAAGTCGGTCATATCAGCTTGGAAGGTAATGTTGACCGTTACTGTTTGGGCAAAAAGATTACAAGTACTAAAAATAAGGAAAGTGACAGATGCAAAAAATGTAGATGTTTTCATAATGTAAAGTTTTAAAGGGTTATTTAAGGAGTTGGTTTTATCATTTACTTGTTTGTATAATTCAAACTCTGAGAAATAGTTTAAAAAATCACCAATGAAAACTAAAAGTTAGTCGGGGAAAGATATTTTAAATAAACTTCTTTCTGGAATGGTTTATCAGTAGCATTGCAAGTACTGGGTTAGGAATACCAAAGATACAACAATATGAAGCGAAAGTCAACTATATTTCAGCCATTTATGCTTTTTTATTGTTTTGTGGGAATATCTAATTGAATTCAGATTTGTTTGCTTTCTGGCTAGAAACTTATCGGATCGGTAAATGGCACAACTGTAGCATTTCGGTGAAACACTTTTCAAGGTATTGTGACAGTATCATGTGTTTTGCTAATCATATTTAATCACTGCCAAAACAGAATAGATTAGTGTTTCACGCTCCTTATTGTTTTGATATTTGCATATGTCAAACAAAAATTTCTTAACTTTGTGAAAGTTAAGTTCTGATGATAAATTTTTAACTTTTACAAATTTTGACTCCCTGTTTGTATTTAAAAGGAAAGGTATGAAAAAAACAGATCTGGAAAATCTCGTGCTTGAAGACGGAGCCAACATTGCCGTTGTGGGCGGAGGGCCATCAGGGAGTTTTTTTACCTATTTTGCCCTGGAATTTGCCGACAGGTACGGATTGGATATCAATATTGATATTTTTGAGGCCAAGGATTTTTGCTGTGCCGGACCGGCGGGTTGCAACCATTGCGGTGGCATTATCTCCGAGTCACTCATCCAAACCCTTTCTACAGAAGGTATCGTACTTCCATCCAATGTTATCCGAAGGGGAATCGACTCTTATACCATGCACGTTGAGCAGGGGACAACCGTTATTGAAACCCCTTTGCAGGAACAGCGAATTGCATCGGTTTTCAGGGGCTTCGGGCCACGTGGTTCAGTGGTTGATCACTTTGACAGTTTTGATAATTTCCTGCTCAAGCTTTGTGTTGAAAAGGGAGCCAACAAAATTGTCGACCGTGTAAATGATGTTAGCCGCGTACCGGATGGTGTGTTGCTAAAAACAAAAAGTGCCTTCGAAAAGAAATATGATCTTGTGGTCAGTGCTGTAGGATTGAATAAGCAGACCTATGCTTTGTTTAATAATGTTTGTTCCTCTTTTGTCCCGCCAAAAACCACCAAAACATATATTAGCGAAATCTATCTGGATCCTGAAATTATTGATGAATATTTCGGGAATTCGATGCATGTGTTTCTACTCAAATTGCCCAGTATTAAATTTGGTGCACTTATTCCCAAAGGGGAATATGTGACACTGGTTTTATTGGGCTCAGATATTAACAGAACGGTAGTTTCCAAATTTCTATCTTCCAAAGCGGTTAAAAGTTGTTTTCCGCCTGGAACTGATATTGAAAAATTAATCCCCTGCCAGTGTTTTCCTTCCATAAATGTGCAAGGTGCTAAATCTGCTTACGACGACAGGGTGATCATCATAGGTGATACATCTTCCTCGAAATTGTATAAAAATGGGATTGGAGCTGCTTATATCACCGCCAAAGCGGCTGCAAAATCAGCAATATTTAATGGTATCTCTTTCAAACAATTCAGAAAGCACTACCAGCCGGTGTGTAACATGCTTGATTCGGACAACACGGTAGGGAAGTTTATTTTCTTCGCAACAGGGATCATTCAAAATTCGGCGATACTCAAAAAAGGAGTGCTGTCATTGGTTATCAGCGAGCAGAACAAAGAAAGGCCTCAACGAAGAATGAGCGCGGTGCTCTGGGATACTTTTACAGGAAGCGCTCCCTATAAAGATATTTTTTACAGGTTTATCAATCCAAAACTATTGTTTGGTTTTCTATGGCATTCTTTTGCTTCATTGTTCAAAGATAATTCAAGAAACTCAGTATGAAAAATAATACTTTAGGACTACAGTTCAATGATGGTGATACCATCATCCAGCAGGGAGAGGAAGGACATTGTCTCTTCGTCATTCAGGAAGGTAAGGTGGGCGTTTTCCATCATAATGGTGAAAAAGAAATTAAACTTACCGAACTGGGGCAAACAGATTTTTTTGGCGAGATGGGTCTATTTGAGAAGGATGTACGGTCGTGCACCGTGCGTGCGATTGGTGATGCAAAAGTGTTGACAATTGATAAAAAGAACTTTTATAAAACCATACAGCAGGATCCGTCTCTGGCATATCGGTTGTTAGAAAAAATGTCGAAAAGGCTTCGTGATACCAACAAAATGCTGGAATAAACGTTAATTGGTGAATCATTTATATTGAATGCCAATTCATGAAAAAAGCCGTAGATATTAATCCAATAGAAAAATGCCCTCCCTCCAGGAGTAGTACTCTTTTTTCTGATGTCAGTAATTATTTTATTAATAACCCAAAGGAGAAAACACTTGTAAAATTCAACTCTGCCGAAGATTGGGAAAATTATAGTAAACGAATTATGCAACGCCTTCGGCTAGACGTGGATAGTTATTCGGTTTTAAATGTCCATAAGATCGCTATTGATGTGCCGGTGCAATATATTTTTGATGAATTGTTGCAGTGGAACGGGGATTCAACCTGCTGGCCCAACCACCTGGCGCGGGTACACCGGGTAGACAATCGCCTTGAAGACATTGAAATACTTTTGTTTGGAATGAAGATTCATCCTTTCGGTTTATTCAGCCCCTTGTTTCGTTTAAATGCCATCAGGATCCAGCGTATACCTGCACCCTCCGATTACGACAATGCGCGCTATTTATTATACAAATGCAGTGGTGGATACCCCATTGGTATCTTTTCGATATATGTAAGGTCTTCAATTGCCAACGAAAACGAAAGTGGGCAATCGCAATTACTTATGGGGGTGGGCTTCGATTTTTACGGACGTAAAAACAGGTTGAGGTTTAATCCGGTAAATAAGATCTGGGAATTGGTACACAACCGCGTTACATCAAATACTCTTAACCGCTTAAAGCAATTGTGCGAGTGGCGCTTCGAAAAAATTAAAGGAGGATTTGATGATAAGTAACTATATCTTTTTAAAAATTGATAATGTGCGAATTTGAAAATTGAGTACACTTCAACGAACTGGTATTCGGCCATTTGGATTTACTGTTAAATATGTTTGTTATTGTGGCTTTTCAGGTAGTTATATGAATTTTATCAGATCAGGAAACAAAGCCCTGGATTAACATTTGATCAGTCTACCTGTACCTGCAATTCCTGTAAACAAACCATCTCCGAAGTATTAATTCTGGTAGATTAAGACTTCTGATTCTCCATTCCCTTTTTTTGGAGGATGTGTGCTAATGCCCTCACATTTAATATTATCGATGGTTTATCTTGCAAAACATGCTAGAATTCACTATATTTGTCCGTTAACCTTAAAACCTTATAAAATGAAACATCTTGGAATTTCTGGTGGTGGCACCAAAATAGGCGGTTTGTTTGGAGCTGCCGAAACTATTATTAAAGAAAAGAATTATCAACCGGATATCATTTCTGGTATCTCAGCTGGAGCAATTTTATCTGTCCCATTGGCTCTCGGTAAATTTGATGCTATAAAAAAAATGGTTCTGGATTTTAACCTGGATACTTTTTTTAACGTAAGCCCCATTAAACCAAGCGGAAAAATAAATACCTGGAATGCGATTAAGAAACTGCTCGGTGGCAAGCATTACCTTGGGGAGCAATACAACTTGGAAAAGGCACTATCGGAAATGGTGAGCAACGAGGATTTTGAAAAATACAAGAAAGACAAAAATTTTGCAATTTGCATTGTTGGTACGGTAGACTTTTACACCGGCAAGCGATATTACGTGAATTTAAAGGAAGTCGCATACGAACATTTTCTAAAATTTGTAAATGCTTCAGCATCTCTTCCGATATTTACACCGGGTATCTTCGTCGATTTTCCATTCAAGGATTTTGAAGGAAATTCACCTTCTTTCAATAAGGTCTTGCTATTTGACGGAGGTGTAAGAGACCATTCACCAACACATAAGATTTTGAGCAGTAATGTTTTTAAAATCACCGAAACATGTACACTTTTTTCACGGGCTGATAAACTCAGCGATATGCTCGATCCAAAATCTTTTGATCCGAAGAATATTCTAAAAATCCTGGAAAAGTATGTTGATATTACCAATATAGAGGTTTCTAAAAATGATGAGTACCAGGAGCACCGCGATGTCAAGGATAAAAAAATTATCGATCACGGAATATACTTTCTGCCCAGGGTTATGGAAAGTGTTTACGATGTGGATAAACCGAAACTAAAAAAACTATATGAATCTGCCAGAACAACTGTTTCAGGCAGTTGGGATAAAGTTTCAACGCATATGAAGTAGTGACCTAAGAATTTAGGATTGGTAGTGCCCTTTGCTGAGGTACCTGCTCAAACGTACGATTATCCACTTATTTACATATTTAACCTCCAATGTATTCAATCATTTGTTGTTAAAAGTTTGGATAAACAAGCTACATTTGCATCCTTAAATTTTACAACGATGAGTAAGGAAAAAATCATCACTGATAATCAGGAAAGGGCAGCCCGCTATGCCAAAGCCATGGGACATCCCATTCGAATGTTTATTCTGGAATTGTTATCTAAGCAAAACTGCTGCTATAGCGGCGACCTTACCGAAATTCTTCCCATTGCCAAATCCACCCTGTCGCAGCATCTGAAAGAACTAAAAAATTCAGGGCTGGTACAGGGCGAAATTGAACCACCAAAAGTAAGGTACTGCCTCAATCCCGACAAGTGGGCCGAAGCCCAAAAACTTTTTAAGCATTTTCTTGGTGGGTAATTTTTTTTTAGAGACTTTTGTTCGCAAAATTACGAACAGAGAACTGCAAATAATTAAGGCCGGAAAAATACTAATCATTAATTGGTGAACAAAAATTTTATGCAAATGAAAAAATCAAGTCTGTTATTTATTGCACTACTGCTTTCTGTATTTGCCTTTGGGCAGGTTGAGAGTGCTGAATCGAACAAAACTAAAATTGACATTTTTTATTTTCACAGGACTGACAGATGCGCAACCTGCATATCAATTGAAGAAAATACAAATGCTACCCTTGAGACCCATTTTGCTAGTGAAGTGAAAGAGGGTGTTATTACTTTTAGAAGTGTCAACTTTGAGGACGATGTTGATATTGAAATAATTGAAAAATATAAGGCAGACGGGCCTTCCCTGTTTTTAACCAAGGTAAAAAAAGGTAAAGAATCCACTAAAAATTTAACCGATTTTGCATTGGAAAACTCACGGTACAATCCTGAAAAATTCAACAAGGGTCTGCGTGACAACATCAATAAAATGCTCAGGTAATATTTAACTTCAAGCGAAAATGTTAAAGAGTTTCGGGTTCGCCCTTTTGCTTATTTTATTTTCATTTCAATTACATGCTCAGAACCCAATAATTAAGGGTTATGTAAAAGGCTTGATTGATGAAAATGAAAAAGAGCCCTTGCCGTTTGCCAATGTTCACTGGCTTAATGCTGAAGTTGGGGTTGTAACGGATGAATCCGGTTATTTTGAACTGGAAAAAACAAACAATCAGTTTCGGGATATTGTTATTAGTTACGTTGGGTACAAAACGGATACTGTCTCCATTTTAACCGACAATAAAACAATTGAAATCATACTTACCCGGGCAGGTAATCTTGATGAAGTTGTTGTTAGTGCCAAGCAGGATCCACATTCAATTTCTGCCATAAATCCTATAAATGTAGAGGTAATTACCAGCGATGGTTTGCAGCGCCTGGCTTGTTGCAGCATGGCTGAAAGTTTTGAAACCACGGCCAGTGTTGATGTAGGCTATACTGATGCAGTGACCGGTGCAAAACAAATCCAAATGCTTGGTTTATCAGGAAAATATTGCCAGATACTAACAGAAAACCAACCATCCATCAGGTTACTGGCTTCGACCTATGGTTTAAATTATGTGCCGGGACCCTGGCTTAAATTCATCAGCATATCCAAAGGGACTTCATCAGTTGTTAATGGGTACGAAAGTATCACAGGCCAGATTAATATCGATCTGAAAAAACCGGAGGGCGTACAAAAACTTTATCTCGATTTTTTCATAAATGAGCATCAGCGGGTAGAATTTAATGCAAATACATCCTTTAAAATAAATGACAAATTACAATCAATCGTCCTTGCCCATGGCTCAGGCTTAAAGAATAAAGTCGACAATAACGACGACGGCTTCCTGGATTTGCCTACAGGTAGCCTGTTTATGGTTTCCAACCGTTATTTTTTTAATCACAAGGGTAAAATTCGGAGTCGTTTTGGATTTGAGTTGATGACCGAAAAACGCACCGGGGGCCAGGTACAATTCAATCCTGATACTGATAAAGGAAGTTCAGAATATTATGGAATACCTATTAATTCGAATAGGATCAATATTTTTGAAAATACCGGATTTTTGCTGGATGCTGAGAATAATGGAAGTATGGGCGTAAACGCTAACTATGTGTATCATACGATGAACTCATATTTTGGGCTTCGAAAATATGATGCTACACAACATAGCTTCAATATCAATGTCCTTTACCAATCGAACCTGGCAAGTAAAAAACATAAAATGTCAGGAGGTGTCAGCCTGATTTCAGATAACCTAGAAGAAAAGGTAAATGACACCACAATGACAAGGAATGAATTGGTGACCGGCCTCTTTTCGGAATATACTTATTTGGGTGAACAATTTACGGTAATCGCAGGTTTGCGTGGAGACTATCACAACAACTATGATTTTGAGTTTGTACCCAGGTTGCATGTAAAATACCGCTTAAGCGAAAATGGCTCAATTCGTGCATCTGTCGGGAGAGGGATAAGATCGGCTTATGTGTTGCCTGAAAATATTGGCTTACTGGCCAGTTCAAGAATTTTTGTTTTTGAGGAAGAATTTCAATTGGAAAAAGCCTGGAATTTCGGAGGTAACATTATTCAAAAATTCCAGCTTGATGACACAAGGCAACTGACGTTAAGTGTAGATTTTTACAGAACTGTTTTCCAAAACCAAATAGTTGTGGATGTAAACCGTGATCCTAATTCAGTGTTTTTTTACAATTTGAAGGGTGAATCATTTTCCAATAGCTTTCAAACAGATTTGATCGTTGATGTATTAGAAGGTTTCGAAGTAAGTTTTGCCTATCGCTATAATGACGTTAAGGTTACAATGAGTGATGAATTAGTTCCAAAGCCGCTGGTTAGTCCGCATAAAGGATTGCTTTCGCTACATTATTCAACGAATTACGAAAAATGGAATTTTACGTTTACAACCCAATATAAGGGTACGAGCAGTATTCCTGACACCAAAAGTAATCCTGTCGAATATCAATTGGAAGAAACGTCGCCTGCATATTTTATAATTCATGCTCAGGTCCTGCGAAAATTCAGTGCCTGGGAAGTCTATCTGGGGGCCGAAAACCTGACTAATTATAAACAGGAAAACCCAATTCTTGCAGCCGACGAACCATTCGGAGATTATTTTGATAGTTCTATGGTTTGGGGCCCGATAGTTGGCAGGTCGATAAATGCCGGGGTGAGGTTTATTCTTGAATAACTTGTCTACTCTTAAAAGTCAAAGAAAAATTACCACAAATACATCAAAACACGAAGGATCACCAAAGAAGATGAAAAAAAGATATTTTATATTCATATTGATTTTTGGCGGCTTTATTTTGGGATGTAAAAAAGAGGATGAAGGGACTCCAGAAATTCCAACAGACCATGTAATCATCGACAGCCTTACCGCTTCCTTCTACACAGTTAAAGCCTGGGACACCACTACCATTTCCTGTTATGCCAGGGGCGAAAATCTTGTTTACGGATGGGAGTGTGACCATGGAAATTTTAATGGTAGTGGTACGCAAATCAAATATGCTGCCGGCGAATGCTGTATTGGTTTAAATACAATCACCTGCACCGTATCGAATGACAGCGCCCAGGTTTCAAAGGACATCCAGATTGAAGTTACCACCTATTTTGATTGGAAGAATTAATATGATACGCCTCCTTTTACTCAACTTCATAATCCTTATTTCATTCCAAAATTCCGCTTATGCACAATGCTGTTCGGCCGGAAATCCTTTTTTTTATGGCGAGCAGGCCAATATGGGTCACAAAGAGTTGCAGGTTATTGGAGGTTACAAATACTCCACCTCCGACACCTATTACAATGGTAGCGAAGAAATTTCAATTGATTTTGTCGACAAGGCATATTTTAATTACCTGAATCTTCAATTGATCTATGGTATCACATCCAGATTTAGTGTACAAACCGACCTTGGGTATTTTATTAATAAAACTGAAGATTATAGCAAGGAGGGCTGGACCCAAAGTCAGGGATACGGACTGGGTGATCTTACCCTGACTCTTAAATATCTTGCCTACAGGAATTCTACAAAAGGGCTGTCGCTGATTCCGTCCTTGGGAATTAAGTTTCCGGTGGGTGTTTTCGACCAGGAGGTTGATAATGTGAAATTACCCATTACTGTTCAACCCTCATCAGGAAGTTACAAATACCTGGTGAACATTTATTTTAACAAAGGCTTTAAAAATGCCAAATGGAACCTTGGAACGTTTGCTTCGTTTGAATATGCGCAACTAATAAATTCAGCAAATTTCTATTATAAATACGGAAACATGTTCTTATTTTCAATAATCGGATCATACAAAATTTTTAACATAATCAACCTTGGCCTTGAAGTTAGAAGTGATAACCGGGGCAAATCCCAGCGCGAGAACGATCAGATTGTGGAATCATCCGGTTACAATATTATTTACACCATTCCTCATATCAGTTATTCCATTGCAAAAAAATGGCTTTTTTCCCTTAATGCCGAGTTTCCAATATACCGGTATTACAATGGGATACAAATGGGAAATAAATTCTCGGTCTCAGCCCGGTTGTCTTACCGGATGAGTTTTAGAAAAAACAATTGAATGTCATGGTGTAAATTATTTCGTGCTCTTCTCAATTCTATCATTTATAAGGATTGATGTAGAAATCGTACCTATAAGTTGTTCAACGAGCGAAACGGATATTCCTTCTCTTCTAGGGATACAATTTAGAAAGTGAATAAATTACATTTTCATATCATTATTATGATTGACTTCCTATGTTTTTTCAAAGTAATGACGTATGTTTGCGTTACTAAACATAATTTAATTATGACGAACAACAAAAAAGATGATTTTAGTGAAATGGATCAAAAAATAGCATTGGCTGGAAAGATTCTTTCGCATCCTGCCCGAATTGCAATAATAAAACTTCTTGCAGACAAAAGGGAAATTAAGACTGGTGATATTTCCCAATTTCTTCCTATCAGCAGAACAACTACTTCACAACATCTGAAATTCTTAAAGGAAAATGGTGTGATTAAAGGTACAATAGATGGGCTTAAAATTCACTATTGCCTTGATATGGATATGATGGCCGAGATGCAAAAAACGTTTACTGTGTTTATTACTGACGCAATAAGCAATTTTATCTGTGATTGTTAATACAAAATCAATATATTTACCATTAAAAAAATCAAATCATGAAAAAAAATAATGTATTCATTGGTACCATAATGCTTATGCTCATTCAAATGGGTGCATTCGCACAATTGCAAGGAGAATTAGAACAAGCAAAAGCAAAAAAGCAATCTGTTTTTTTGGTAGTTACCGAAGATGGAGATGTAAATCGTGACAAGGCTATGAATATGGCCAACCAAGCGATTGATCTGGTTGCTGATGCTGTAGTTTTAGAACTTAATCGTTCTAATGCTTCCAATAACTCATTGATAAAACAATTTGGGGTTAGCTCAGCTCCTGTTCCCCTCATATTGGTACTTGCAGAAAATGGTGTCTTGGCCGGGGGATCCTTGATGTCACAAGCTTCACCTGAGAAACTGGTAAGCGCAATCCCATCGCCCAAAAAACTTGAAGTCATGGAGGCCATGCGCAAAGGAAAGTCTGCTTTTATTGTAGTCAGCAGTAAAACAATGGCTGAAAAAAGCGACATCGTTAACACTTGCCAGCAGGCATGTATTGAAATGGAGCAAAATGCGAAAATTATCCAAATCGACCTTGATAATCCCAGAGAAAAAGACTTTCTTGCATCTTTGAAAATAAATACCAATATCACCAAACCTCAAACTTTCGTAATCAATAGTAAAGGGCAGGTAACCGGTAAATTTGAAGGGGAGGTTGACTCCCAAAACCTTGTTGCAACTGCCAAAAAAGTAGCTAAAAGTGGTGGCTGTTGCCCCAGTGGAAGTTCAAAAGGTTGTAAATAGGGAAAAATTTATTCACCATGAATCTTCTTAAATTGGTTTGGCTCGAGCTGGGTCAGCGAAAGTCACAGCTACTATCAGGAATGCTTGCTATTATTATGGGTATTAGTGTAATTGTTGCTATTCGTTCCATATCGGTAGTATCAGAAAAAGCTGTGGCCATCAATCTGGATAATCTGGGAGCAAACATAATGGTTTTACCTCAAGGCGCATCAATCGACAATTACTATTCGGCGGATATTGATACCCCTACCATCCCGGAAGAATATGTTGAAAGGATTGTACAGTCAACTATTTCAGGAGTAGATAACCTCATGCCAAAGCTTTCGCGCAGGGTTGAAATATCTGGTGTTAATCTGGTACTTTCCGGAATTTTACCTAAGAATGAACTCGCATCGAAGCCCATTTGGCAAAGTTCAGGGCTTTTTGGGACTGAACTTGAGGTGGCTTGTGGCGATAATCCCATAAATGAATCGCACGGCTATGAAGATGATAAGCTGCAACGCAAATCCATTGATTCACTCATGCAAACCGACTGCCTGTTAGGATCTTCGGCAGCTCAACGTTTACAAGTTGGGGAGGGGGATTTCCTGCAAATTAATGAAATGGAGGTGCAAGTTGCAAAGGTGCTCTCCGAAACTGGAACAGTTGACGACGATAGGGTATTTGTACATCTTCATACAGCACAGAAAATGCTTGGCATTCCTGATCAGATAAGCGCAATTGAAATTATGGGATGCTGCAATGCAATATCAGATGGATTGCTTGGTAAATTAAGAAATATTTTACCGGATACAAAAATTACAACAATTGGCCAGATAGTTTCAACTCAAATAAAAACCAATGCTCTCATGAGCCGAATATCATTAATTATGCTCATAATAATTATTGTTATTGGAGGTATATCAATCGGGAATTATATGTGGGCCAATGTAAATGAACGTAAAAAGGAGATTGGTATCATGCGGATGATTGGTTTTCCAAGAATCACCGTTTACAAAACCCTGCTTTATAAAGCCATATTCCTGGGGGTTTCAGGTGGTATACTCGGTTATTTTGTTGGAGCTGCTATCGCCTGGTTTATAGGTCCACTCATTGCAGGCATGAACATCGAACCTATTCCGGTACTCTTACTTTGGGCGGTTTTTATTTCGGTATTTATCAGTGTGGCCGGATCATTATTTCCAGCTTATCTGGCCTCTAAATTCGAGCCTTTTTCAAATATGCAGGATATATGATGCCTATACTTTCAACTCATAAACTTACAAAAACCTACCAACATCGTGATGGTTTGATACACGCAATAAATGATGTTACTCTTAAAATTGATAAAGGAGATTTTGTTACTATTACTGGTCCCTCAGGATCGGGAAAGACTACCCTTCTAATGGCATTGTGCGGTTTGATAAGACCAACCAGTGGTTTCATCAGTTTTAACGATCAGATCCTAACAAGTGCAAGTGATCAGGAATTATCGAAATTTCGTCAAAAGCATGTGGGGTTTATCATGCAGAATTTTTCGCTGGTACCTTATATGTCAGCCATTCAAAATACCATGTTTCCGCTAATTCTGAATAGGCATCCTAAGCTGGAACAAATTAAAATAGCAAAATCAGTGTTAAGGGCTGTTGGGCTTGAAACCAGGTTAAATCATTATCCGAGGGAACTTTCGGCAGGCCAGCAACAACGGGTTGCCATCGCAAGGGCGATGGTTAATAAACCCTCTTTTATCTTTGCAGACGAGCCTACAGGTAATCTCGATCCGGCATTGGCAAATGATGTTCTTGATATGCTTAAATCAATCAACAAAAACGAAGATATTACTATCATCATTGTTACGCACAGTATGGATACCGCTGGGTATGGCAATGTTAAAATCAGTTTGAAGGACGGAGCAGTCAACAACATCGAAATGGAATTTGTGCAGCAGCCTCAATAAGTTAATGTTGCTCATTGATTTCACTAACACTTAAATCTATAGAAGGTTCCTTTTACAACTATAATGTTTTGCAAATATTGGAAAGAATTTTCGCCAATTACATTCACATTGTGTACCTAACTTTTTATCCAATGTGCCATGATTCTTGTCAGTTTACTTTGGTACCATGAACCCCAAACATTACCCGCATCAGGAACAATCATTACTCTCCCGAATGAGTAGTTAGCCTACCGTACCATAAGAACAATTAACACAACAATCTCCTGCTTTTGGTTTAATAACATCACCACATGATACGCATTCATAAACGAATTGACAGGAATCCACTGGCATGGTTTCTTCCTTTTGATGTCCGCATTTAGGTCAGGTGATGGTTGAAGTTAGGATTGCCTGCATTGATGTATGTAAATAATGAGCTACAAAGAAACGCCAATATTATTATTTTCGGTTTAGTGACAAAAATCAGCTGTTTTCGTTTTTTAAGAAATCATATCATTGGCCTTATTGATATTGCTTTTGAAAGAAATTTGTATGTAAGACATCACTGATAGAAACCGTTATTGTAAAAACGCCAATTGACTACTCAACGACCGGCCTTCAATATTCATTACGCAATAATAAATACCCACGGGCATAGTCAGGCCATTTGAATTCCGGCCATCCCAGGAAACCTTGTGTTCTCCTGCTGCAGTGTTTTTATTTACCAAAGTGATAATGGATTTTCCGTACATATCGTAAATCTTTAGGTGCACATGTGTTGGGGTTTGTACCAAATAGCAAATCGTAGTTTTCAGGTTGAAAGGATTGGGATAATTTTGGTGAAGCATGAATCCTTCTACAGGGTTTTGTTGTCTTTCTTGCAGACCCACCGGAGGTGAACTCAGAACACTCAAACCATCGAGTAAAAGTCGTGTATGGCTGAAGATATCGTAATTGTTTTCAGGGAGGTTGATTGGGAATGTTTGGCGAAGTAGATTCGTGTCGGAATAATGCGGAGATACCCAGCTTTGAAAAATTTTGTATTCTGGTTCACCAATGGCTTGTTTCACCGGGTCAATCCAGAACATAGCACCATTGTAATAGGTTTCATCCACATATTCCCCAATCTCCCAATACTTACAATTCCAGCCAAGATCGGTTAATATTGGGCCAAATCCAATATTCAGTGTATCAAAAAATAGTTTCAATTCCTGTAAATCATTTCTGACCTCTCTCAAACTTACAATCCCTCCGGGTGTGCCATATTCAAAAATTCTGGCACCATGTACATCCAGGGTTATATACGACAATGAAGTTCCCAGGCTCTCCATTTCAGTAAGATAGGTTTTTATCTCATCAACGCTAACCTGAGGATAGAGGATTATTTGCCCGATCTCCATAGTAGGAAATGCAGTTTGCAAGGCATTAATGTAATCTGAAACAAAAGCAGCAATGTCGGCAATGCTATCAACCTGGCAAGCTGGTCCTCCATTTGGAAATAATTTGGAATACCACCGCCTGATCGGCTCATCAATAATCAGGTGCTTTACGGTCCCTCCGTTGTTTTGTACATTATTGATGGCGTCGACAGTCCAATTATAGGCTTTCTGCCAAGCCAGTTGATATTCCAGTTCACAATCGTCGGGGTACACTCCCTGGGGTAATGGAGGAGCTATCTCGATAGCAATTTCTTTTCCCCATGTGTTTAATTTAGAAAATGCCTGTACCTTAATAAGGTTAGTGATTGTATTTGTGTCGCACCAGTAACATGGCCAGGAGTTCAAATGTCCGGCTTTGAATGAGAATACATCAATGTGGGCCCTGGCTGTGTCCCATTGCGCAGGATTCGTGAATAAATCCAGCATATCAGTACTACCGGTATTGGGAGAAAACCATACATGGGAATTTGTATTTTGGCTGTGGGTTTTGATGCCGGAAAATATTCCGATAAGCAGAATAATAATGATTCGATGTAAGTAATTTAATTTCATTTATTTTCTGGCTTTGCCATTTCCGATATTTGATGAAATAGATGGCTTTTTAATTTTGATAAGAAATTTGAGCTTTGCATGTTTATTGAACGCTCAAACTATTGCAAAGTTTCTTCATACAAAGATACATAGACTGAATGAAAGATTTTGTTTGGATGTTCACTCTGACCCATTAATGTCTTTTATACAGGAAGAATATTATTAAAATTTCAGAAGTTCACACGGGTGATGTGATAGTTTCCAGGGGCATGAAAGTCGTTCAAGGGCAATAGCCCAAGGCCCAATTCTTGGAACCAATACTAATTAGAAAGATTGCAAAGGAGAGTTTAGTGGTGTGCGTAATTTATTATTAGAAAGTTGCACCACAACTTTATCGACAGTTCGGCTATGGGTGGAATGGTGTGTGAGGTTCTCCGAGTTAGTGATTACTTGGAGGTACAGCCTACTTGTCTAGATGAAGAGTTGTAGTCTATTCATCTATAGACCAACTGTAAACCAGTGATGCATCCCCAGAAAAATCTTTTTTTCTGTCTATCTCAAATTGTTCCTCGAACTCATCACCAAAACGCTCAAATGCGCTTAAGAAACCAAAATCTCTGTCAGGAATTTTAGACAAAATTTTTCCAATCAATGGGACTGCTTTTTTTGCAATTACCAGCCACGGAACAGTTGCTGTTCCTACAATATCCGTTATTATACCAAAAGCATCTCCACCAATTCCTTTTTCAACATCCTGAAGAATTTCTCCCAGATCTCTTTTTGATTTTCTTGTGTGTCTTAGATAAATATGAACGTTAACTTCTCTATCTTCAGGTAATTCTCTGCTTAGAACAAACATCCCCTCCGCACCAATTTCATCCGTATCAAAGAAAAAGGAATTCTTGTGTCGTTTACTTAGTTTAATTGGTTCTTGAGGTAAAGTTGTCATAATCATTTTATCAGCTTCTGTAGGATGATCTGCGATTATTACAAAGTATAACTTCCACATTCTTTTTGGTCGATAAATCTTTACTTCGTCAATTTCTAATCTTACTCTTGTCATAGTATTTATTATTTAGGTTGTTTTTTTGGAAAGTGGATGTATAGTTCTCTAGTTTCGTTGCTCTTGATCGCGAATGGCAATGAATTGAAATCCTTATATAGGGCAATGTATTGTTGGTCGGGATGCTTAAAAAGTAATGTACCATTTTATGTTGTTGGAATTTCAAATTTTTAGATTTGTAAAGATAGATAATTATTTGACTAAAAGCAAATGATATTCAGTAATTTAAAGGGTGAGATTAAAAATAATAATAAAATAATAACGTAAAAATACGTCAGTTTAAAATATTTGACGTATTTTTGCGTCAAAATTAATTTTATGCCACAAGCAAAAGTTGAATTATTCGACAAGGATTTACAGGAAAGTGCCATATTGTTTAAGGCATTGGGGCATCCTGCAAGATTAGCTATCCTAAATTTTCTCGCTGAAACCAATAGCTGCTATACCGGTGATATTTCAAATGAATTGCCATTAGGGAGAACCACAGTGAACCAGCACCTGGATGAGTTGAAAAAGGCCGGTTTGATACAGGGACTTGTATCGGGTAGTAAAACGAATTATTGTTTAAACCCTGCAGTTTTGAATGAACTTAAAATAGCCATGGAAAAGCTGATCAACACAATGAATTGTTGCGGATCACTAAATTGTAAATAAAATGAAAATATTGATAATTTGTACCGGCAATACCTGCCGCAGCCAGATGGCCGAGGGATTTTTGAAGTCTTTCGATGCAAACCTGGATGTTTATTCAGCCGGAACGTCGGCTGAAGAAAAAGTAAACCCATATGCTGTGAAAGTAATGTGGGAACTTGGAATTGATATTGCTGGTCGTAAACCAGAACCGGTCGAATTATTCCTCAACGGCAGTTTCGATTATGTAATCACTGTTTGTGATGGAGCCAAAGAAATATGTCCTGTTTTTACAGGACTTGTAAAGCACAACGTGCATATTGGTTTTGAAGACCCGGCGGCGGCCCGTGGGACAGAGAAAGAGGTCCTTCCGATTTACCGGAATGTGCGGGATCAGATTAAGGAAAGGTTTTATAAATTCTATTTGGATCATTTAGTGAATTAAATATAAAAAATTATGAGTAACGAGTTAAAAGAAATCGTAAGAAGCAAGTACAACCAGATTGCTTTGCAAAGTAAAGAGCAAAACGAAACCTCCTGCTGTGGTGGAACAAGTTGTTGTGGCGATAGCAGCGAAGTTGATTACACCATTTTCAGTGATGACTACACAGACCTGGAAGGTTACAATCCTGATGCTGACCTGGGACTTGGCTGTGGCTTGCCTACCGAACATGCCAAGATAAACGCTGGCGATACAGTCATCGATCTGGGATCAGGTGCAGGCAATGATGCCTTTGTTGCCCGATCGATTGTAGGGACGAAAGGCAGGGTGCTGGGCCTTGATTTTGCCGGTGCCATGCTTACCAAAGCAAAAATCAATGCTGAAAAACTTGGGTTTACCAATGTTGAGTTTTTCAAGGGTGATATCGAAAATATGCCTTTTGAAGATGGCCTGGCGGATGTAATTGTTAGCAATTGTGTTTTAAACCTGGTTCCGGATAAAGTAAAAGCATTTGGCGAAATGTATCGGGTTATAAAATCCGGTGGGCATTTTTGTGTATCGGATGTGGTAGTTTCAGGTGACTTGCCGGAGGCTTTGCTTAAGGATGCAGAGATGTATGCAGGATGTGTTTCAGGAGCTATATTAAAAGATGAATACCTGGAAATTATTGATCGGGCCGGCTTCAAAAATATCCAGGTTCGCAAAGACAAAGAAATATTTCTTCCGGATGAGATATTGTTAAATTATTTATCTGAAAAAGGATTGGCCGAATTCCGTAGCAGCAAAACCGGCATTTATAGTGTTACTGTTTTTGCCGAAAAATAATTCCAAAAAGTAAAGCAATTATGAAGAGTGAAAAAAGCCTGAGTAAACGATTGTCATTTCTGGATCGCTACCTTACAATCTGGATTTTCCTGGCCATGTTGGTTGGGGTTTTTTCCGGATACCTGTTCCCATCGGTAGCCGGCTTTTGGGAACAAATGAGTGTTGGCACTACTAACATACCCATTGCCATTGGCCTCATCCTTATGATGTACCCACCTCTGGCAAAGGTTCGTTATGAGGAGCTTCCAAAGGTTTTTAAGAACTTCAGGATATTGGGTTTAAGTCTGGTCCAAAACTGGCTCATCGGACCAGTCTTGATGTTTTTCCTGGCTATCATCTTTTTACACGATTATCCCAGTTACATGTATGGCCTTATATTGATTGGCCTGGCGAGATGTATTGCCATGGTAATAGTATGGAATGACCTGGCAAAGGGAAATAGTGAATATGCCGCCGGCCTGGTGGCCTTCAATTCAATTTTTCAGGTGTTGTTTTTTGCGGTCTACGCCTGGGTATTTATTGCCGTTATTCCAGCCTGGTTTGGCATTGAAACAACAGATGCAGTTAAAAGCATTACCATGGGGCAAATTGCCGAAAGTGTGTTTATCTACCTGGGGATTCCGTTTATTGCTGGTTTCCTAACAAGGTATATTTTAATCAGGGTTAAAAGCAAGGAGTGGTATCATACGAAATTTGTTCCCAAAATCAGCCCTATTACTTTAATAGCATTGCTGTTTACAATCCTTGTGATGTTTTCGCTCAAAGGAGAATACATCGTTCAACTTCCACTGGATGTTGTAAGAATAGCTATTCCATTGGTCATTTACTTTGTAATTATGTTCCTGGTGAGCTTTTTTATGGGTAAACGAATTGGCGCCGACTATCCTAAGACTGCAACCATAGCTTTTACGGCGGCCAGCAATAATTTCGAACTCGCCATTGCAGTTGCCGTGGCTGTATTTGGAATCAACTCGGGAGAAGCATTTGCTGCTGTGATCGGGCCATTGGTGGAAGTGCCAGTACTGATTGCCCTGGTAAATGTAGCCTTGTTTTTCGGGCGGAAATACTTTGGTAGGGAATAAACTGCAAGGGTGCGGAGCACAGACATGAACTTCCTTAGCGACTCAAAGTCGCTAAGGAAGTTAAACCTTCAGGGATGCTATATCTTGGGTGGTTAGATTTTTATGGATACTTTGTATTTGCCAGGAGTTGGATTTCTGTAGGAAAATGTACGTTCTGAGGAATGCATCTCTCTAACAACCCTGTTGAAATTTCTTAAGGATTTCCGGTTTTGTTAACAACTGAAACAAAAAATTCCTCCAACATCTTTTTCATTTCACTGTTAGAACAATTGTAATTATTTACCATTACTGCAATCGCCAGTTCCTGACCTGATTCAGAAGCGAGGTAGCCGGTATAATTGAGTACGCGAGAAATATATCCTGATTTTGCTTTCAGATTGCCTTCTAAATTGGTTCCCTTTCCAAATGACTTTAAGCTTCCCGAAAAACCAGCTTGCGGCAATGACCGAATAAAACTTTCGCTTTGTTTACCGTTTTTATGCATATGCTTTAAAACAAAAACCAGCTGTTCTGCAGAAATTGCATTTGCACGTGAAAGTCCGCTGCCATCTTCAAGATGTAAGCCTGAAGTATTCATTCCTGTGTTTTCCCAAAATCTTGTTAAAGCCTTACATCCATCTTCAATTGAGCAATTTTTGCTTTCCTTTTTTGCCAAATGTAAAAGCAGTGCCTCCGCATACAAATTGATGCTTTTTATATTTAATTGAAAAATGATATCAGACAGGGGAGGTGATTCAATTTCAAGCAATTTATGAAGCCTGGTATGTTTTCCTTCCGAATAATTTGATGCAGCTTCACCTGATAAACCAATTCCACTTTCTTTTAAGCCGGATAAGAGTTGACGTGCTGCCACTATAGCCGGGTCCGGAATTGATCCTTTTATCATAAAGGATTTTCTGTTTTGTGGGATAGTGCCTGTTATAAGCCGATTTTTTGAAAGGTTGGAGCCATAAATATAGGCGTTATCCCTGTTATTTTCAGCTGCAATCACCTTGCTTTCGAATTTCAACCAGGGCAGGACTGGGCTTATATTTTTTAATTTCGCCTTAGTTCCAGATTCTTTTGTTTCGAAAATAACCTCGTAAGTATTGTCATAAATGTTCAAACCATAAGCCGGTGCCCCGTAATAATTACCAATATCTTCCCAAATCCAGGTATCCGGAATTTGAGGTGATCCGAAATAGCTGCCATCTCCAACCACATTTCCATTGATCCACCTGATGCCGGAGCTCTGAACTTCCTGTACCATTTCATTAATTGTGTTATCGTAATGGTCTTCAAATAGTGGCGATAAAAAGACAGGATCACCGCCTCCCATCAAAATCAGGTTTTTATTTAAAGTTCTGCCCTCGCTAATTTTTCCAGAGTAAGCCAAAGTTGTTTTAAAAGTATGGTCAGAGCCAAATGTTTCGAGTGCTGCTGCTGAAGTCAGAATTTTTAAAGTGGAGGCGGGAACAAGACTGGTTTTTGAATTGTATTCAAAAACAATTTCATCAGACATTAAATCAACCACAAAGATACCAATCGAGGCATTTTCCAGGCCGGGTTGATTGATAAAGTCATGAATGGTTCCCGATTCGAAATTTGCTGTCCTCTGGTTTGATTCCTCCTGAGGGTTACATGCGGAAATAAGTAATATTAAACCAATAAATAAAACAAATCTGGTTGTTGACATCATGACATAGTATTATAAAAATGTCAAATGTACGCATTCTGAATTATGACAAACGAATTAGAATTCTATATGCTGAAAATATTTTATATCAGACTTACAATTTTTTCCAACCACATTGCATCCACCTCATCAAACGAATTTATTTCCTTGCTATCCACATCTAAAACTCCAAATATTTCACCTGATGTGTTTTTAATTGGAACCACGATTTCAGAATTTGATCGTGAATCGCATGCAATATGTCCGGGGAATTTATGCACATCAGGAACAACCATAGTTTCTTTTTGATTGATTACTGCCCAGCAAACGCCAGTATCTTTTTTCAATACCTGGCAGGCGACAGGACCCTGGTAGTTTCTTACGGTCAATACACCACCGTCGAGACAATAAAACCCTGTCCAGAAAAAATAATCCATTTTGTGGTGAAGTACAGCAACTATGGTTGCCATCCTTGATTCAAGATTTTCGGTAGCAGTTAATAAACTTTCAAGCTGTTTAACAATTCTGCCATAACGACCGTCTTTTTTCTTTGCGTCCATTTATTAGTTTATGGTAATTAATTATGATGTTAACAACAGCCAATACAAATTGTTTGAACGATCCAATGATAAAAAAAAATGCTACCCGAACCGGATAGCATTTTTCAATCTAAAGTTTAAGGGTTGATTTATACCCTATCCAATTCCACTGTAAAGTGCCGCATAATGGGTGCTTCACGCAAAATCTTTAATCCTTTGTTAATTTCGTTTCGTCTCTCGAAAACATTGGCAACCGTTGCAGCAATGTAATCCATATGGCTGTTGGTATAAACTCTCCTGGGCAGTGCAAGCCTTACAAGTTCCATTTCAGGGTAACGGTTTTCACGCGTTTCAGGGTCACGGTCGGCAAGCAGAGTTCCAATTTCCACGCCGCGCACACCACCTTCCAGGTAAATCTCAACTGCAAGTGTTTGGGCAATGTACTCTTCTTTCGGAATTTCTGGAAGAAACCGTTTTGCATCAAGGAAAATTGCGTGTCCACCAAAGGGCTCAAGCAATGGAACGCCAAATTTCTTCAGGCTTGCGCCCAAATATTCAACCTGTTTGATTCGGGTTTCGAGGTAATCAAATTCGCTGCCCTCTAATAATCCTTGTGTAAGTGCATTCATATCTCTACCCGACATTCCACCATAGGTAACAAATCCTTCGAACATGATGTTGTATACACTGGCCTCCTCGTACATCTTACGCTCACCAAAACCAATAAATCCACCCATATTAACAATGGCATCCTTTTTACTGCTCATGGTCATGGCATCTGCATAGGTGTACATTTCCTTTACAATTTCCTTGATGGTTTTGTCCCCATAACCTTCTTCTCGCACCTTGATGAAATACGCATTTTCGGCAAAACGTGCTGAATCAAAGATGACCCTGGTTCCGTATTTCTTTGCCATTTCGTAAACCTCCTTCATATTCTGCATCGAAACCGGCTGGCCACCTGAAGAATTGCATGTGAGGGTAACTACGATAAATGGGATTTTCTCGATGGGATTGCTTTTTAACACATTTTCCAGTTTATCCAAATCAAGATTACCTTTAAAAGGATGGTATTTGGTTGGATGAAAAGCTTCATCGATTGTACAGTCGACAGCACGTGCATGTCTGAATTCAATATGGCCTTTCGTGGTATCAAAGTGAGAGTTGCCCGGGATAATATCACCTTCTTTTACCAAAAGGGAAAACAACACATTTTCGGCTGCACGACCCTGGTGGGTAGGCAGAAAGTCGTTAAAACCAAACAGTTCTTTAATAACTGCTTTCATTTTTAAGTAGGAGGTAGCCCCGGCATAGCTTTCGTCACCCACCATCATTTCCGACCATTGCTTATCGCTCATGGCACCTGTACCCGAATCGGTAAGCAGGTCGATGTAAACATATTCACTTCGGAGGTTAAATAAGTTGTTGTAAGCTTCTTTGAGCCACTCTTCCCTTTCTTCTCTTGAACTGCGGCGGATGGTCTCCACCATTTTAATTTTATATGATTCTGCGAATGGTAATTCCATAATCCGATTATTTTTTTGATAAATAATAAAAAAGAACTTAAAACTAATTATCGGGCAGGTTGCCCGGAAATGATAGGTCAACAGTGTGTCTGTCTTTATTTAAATATTTGTGGGTTATTGAAGTCTCAAAATTCAAAAACCAAAATTCAAATCAAACTCAAATCAAACTAAAAAAACTAAATCCCAATTTTCAAAAATGTGTAAAGCTTCCAATTATGGAAGAACTGAAATTTTTATTTTGAAGTTTATTTGTCATTTGAATTTTGCTATTTGGTACTTGATTTCTACGACCAGTAACTTGATGGACAGACACTTTTAAAAATGGTAGGTATCCCTGTTTTTAATATTCAGGTGGATACGCTGACTTAGGATTGAAATTAAACTATATAAATTCATTTCTGCTTAAATAGTTTTTAACGATGCAAAAATAGTAAGATTTTCATTGTAGGAATTATTCCTTCACAGCAAGCCAGAATTTGTAAGACCATTATTGTAGAAAAAAGCAATGTTTTCCTGAAATAGACATTATGTAAATGAGCAAAAGAATTCCAAAAATTCTAACTAAATTGCAACCCTTCTATTACAATCTTGTCAATTAATGACGAACGAAAACAAGAAAACCGGGAAATTGGTGCAAACGGAGATTCACAGGGATATCATTGAAAAGTGTAAGCGAGGTAATGCACGGGCACAATACAAGCTCTACAATCTCTATGCACAGGCCATGTACAACATTTGTATGCGCATGATGAATTCCCGTGAGGAAGCCGAAGATATGCTACAAGAAGCATTTTCTGATGCTTTCAGAAGGTTGGAATCGTTCAGGTATGAGTCAACTTTTGGGGCATGGCTTAAGCGGATCGTAGTCAATAATTGTATCAACGAGATCAACCGCAGGAAAGCCGACCTGGAGTTCTTTGAGGATATGCATGTTTTTGAGGGTGAAAAAGAAAGCAAGGATGATTTTTATACTCAGAAACTTGGTGTAGCGAATATCAGGAAAGCAATGGAGAATTTGCCAAAAGGTGCAAAGCTGATTTTTTCGCTGTATTTGCTGGAAGGTTACGATCATGTAGAAATCGCACAAATTTTGAACATATCCGAGTCGAATTCAAAATCGCAATACATGCGTGCCCGACTAAAGGTGAAAGAGGTATTGAGTAAAATGCAATTAGAGGAGGTTTAAAAAATGGAAAAATGGAACATTGGAGTACTGGAGAATTCCACCTACGCCGAGGCTTCGGTGGACGAAGGGAGGAATGGAATGTTGGAAAAGTGGAATATTGGAAGGATTAGAACATTGAATCATTGGAATTTTCAACAAGGATTAAGATAATGGCTGACATTCTTCAGGTAGATTAAAGTATTGACAAAAAAAATTGAAAATATGAGCAGGGACAAATTAGAAAAATTTATTATCGACAACAGGGATGAGTTTGATGAATTCAAACCTGCGCCCGGACTGTTTGATGGTATCGAAACACGCAATCCACGCATTGTCTCAATAAACTGGAACAGTGTGATGTGGAAAGCAGCTGCTGTTGTTGGTATTTTTATTGGCTCCTACTTTTTCCACGATTGGGTAGATAATTCTTCTGAGAATGTACAGGTTGTGGCTACTGATCAAACTGATGAATCTTCTGAAATTGTAAAAATGCTAATTGAGGCCGAAGCCTTTTATACTGCACAAATCGATACCCGGAAAGAGGAATTTTACTTATTGGCTTCTGATCAACCTGATGTTAAAGATGAAATTGACTATGAACTTGTTGAACTGGATGCTGTTTATGCCGAGCTAAAACAAGACCTTAAGGACAATGCCGATAACAAGGAAGTTATTGAAGCCATGATCCAAAACTATAGGATTAAACTTGATATTCTTGAAAGTGTGCTCACACAATTACACAAAGCTAAAAACGTCGAAAAAGAAAATAATTATGAAGTTGAATTGTAAATTTATCATTGCAGTTGCCGCACTGCTGTTGATGATCCCCTGGAACGGATCAGCACAGGACTACTCAAAGTCGCGGCATGAGGAGAGGGCCTATGCCGTTGGTAAAAACACCGAAGTGCAGATTGTCAATAAATATGGGAATATCCATGTTTACGAATGGGAGAAGGATTCGGTAAAAATTGTGATCGATCTTGAGGTGAAAGCCAATAAAGAGTCGAAGATGAATAAGACTTACGATATGATAGACTTTGAGTTTACATCGACGGACTATTACATTATTGCCAAAACCAATTTCAAAAACAGCCAGGGGAGTTTTTGGGGTGAGGTCAGCGAATTGGCAAGTACCATTTTTAGCAGTAATAATAAGGCTGAAATTAATTTTGAAGTTTACGTGCCAATAACCTGCCATCTGAAGCTCGAGAATAAATTTGGGAACATTTATATGACCGATCATCGGGGCAAAACAGAAATAATTCTTTCGAATGGAGACTTAAAAGCATTTTCATTTTCGGATGAACTGGATCTAAAAGTTGATTTTGGGGATGTAAACATCAAATCGCTTGGTAATGCAAATTTTACAACCAGTTATGGCAAAATTGATATTGACGAAGTTGCCGAACTAACAGTTGAAAGTAAATCTTCAGAATATGAAATTGGGGTAGTAGATGTCCTTTCGGTTAAATCACGCAGAGATAAGTTCGATATTGAAGAACTTGTTGAACTGAACGGTGAAATGTCTTTTTCTGAAATTAAAGTAGATTATTTTTCATCTGATGCAAAACTCAATACAAATTATGGTGACTTGAATATCAGGTCGGTTGCAAACACATTTGGTAAATTTCAACTTGACGCCCGTTATACTGACGTGAATTTAAATTTTGACCCTGAGGCAGCTTTTGTGCTTGATTTGGAATACACCGAAAAAACCAGTTTGTCGTTGCCTGTTGGTTTTGAGAAAGAAGATGAGGAAGTAATCGATAAAAAGGAGGATGTGATTAAAACTTCCGGGAAAGTTGGTGCCGGAAGCAAACTATCGAGGGTTATCATTAAGATTGAGTCGGGGCTGGTAAATATTTCAAATTACTAGTGAGGATTGAATGGTGGAAAACTGGATTGATGGTTCTCCTTCAAGCGATATCAGACATCGGTTATCTATCATTTTTCGCCCAGCATGAAAACTTTTTCGAAAATATTCATCAAAAATTGCAACCTATTATAATTTAATTTGTCATTGATTTTTAACAACGAAAAAACGGTGTTTTATGAAATTTAAAATTTTACTCTTGTTCATAATATTAGCTGGTACAAGCGTTGCCCAGGAAACATACCAATCCATAGGAGTCAGAATTGGTGGTGGCGGAGGTATCACCTATAAATATGTCGAGGATTATCGCACTGGCTTCGAAGGAATTTTAAGTTATCGCGACGGGGGAATTCAGCTGACCGGGCTCTACGAAATGTTTAGACCCATAAAAACAGACCGAATTAACAATTTCTACTACTTTGCTGGTTTTGGTGCTCATGCAGGATATATCAGAACTAACGAACAATATTGCGTACAGGAGGACGGTAGTTGTTATTTGTACCAGGATTCAAGAACAAACGCAATTGTAGGACTCGATGGGGTTGTAGGATTTGAGTATCGTTTTTATAGCATACCAATGGGCATGAGTCTTGATTATAAACCATATGTTGAGTTTTTCGGAGAGGAGTTTTTCAGGTTGGACCTTTGGGCATTTGCATTTTCGGTCAAATATGCGTTTTAGGATTGGTTGCAAGTTATAAGTTACAAGTTGCAGGTTACAAGTTACAAGTTCTGAGTTTTGCGTTCTGAGTTTCGTGTTAAGAGATATGGAAAAAGTAAGACGCAGATTGACACAGAAAAGCACGGATATGAATAGTAATAAATCCGTTTCATCAGCGAAGATCAGCGTCTAAGAAAAGTTGCAGGTTGCAAGTGTGTTAAAAATAAGACGCAGATTGGCTCGGAAAAGCGCGGATAAGAGCAAAACAAATGATGTTCTAAAAAAAAGGTGCAGGATTGCAGACTGATGTTCATTCAAAAAAAATATAAATTAGGGTATTATCATTTAAGCATTTATTCATTTTCGCATTCAATCATTCAATCATTCACGCATTCAAACATTAAAAGTAAAATACAATGAAAAATTCAATCTTAATTATTCTTCTCGCAGCCTTTGCAATATCAATGCAGGCACAAGATAAGCAGGAGCCACAAGAAATAAAAACCATTTTTGGTGGCCCTAACGACAAAATTACGCACGGCGGTTATGGTGCTTTTACAGTTAATTACAGCAAAATTGACGGCAAGGATGCTGTTTTGGTAGGAGGCCGTGGAGGCTGGATCATCAATCATCATTTTGTGTTGGGCCTTGCCGGTATGGGTTTTGCCAGTGATTTGTCCTACGAAAGTACTTCAGGTGATGATGCTGATGATTACTTCCTCACAGGCGGATACGGAGGATTGTTATTGGAAACCATCCTAATGCCTTTTAAACCTGTAAACATTTCAATTCCGGTAACCATAGGTGCAGGTGGTGCCACTTATGCCTACAAATATTATTATAGTGGTTGGGATGACTACTATTACAATAACTATGATGTCTCTGCATATTTTGTAATTGAGCCGGGTGTTGAAATTAACCTGAATGTGGTGAGGTTTATGCGGGTAACCTTTGGTGGATATTACCGTTACACTTCGGGCCTTAATTTGCAAAATCCAGACGGTGTAAAAGCCAGCAATGATATCCTTAATGGATTATCTGGTGGCATAACCCTGAAATTTGGTAAGTTCTAGAAAACTGATACTTTTAAAAAATTAACCCATCAGGCGAAAGTTTGATGGTTTTTTTTATTCGTATAGAATCGATATTTATAAACCAATTTTTAAT
>Ga0070729_10001424_pt1 | contig 36975 bp, 32 predicted proteins | sample tdDd472_FD_66725 | JGI IMG/M metagenome (GOLD analysis project Ga0070729, IMG submission 66725) | Marine sediment microbial communities from the Atlantic coast under amendment with organic carbon and nitrate - tdDd47.2 | ecosystem: Environmental > Aquatic > Marine > Coastal > Sediment | place...
CTAACAAAACCCTGACGGTTCTGCTTTAATTTATATTTAACAAACAACATAAAATTTAAAAAGCCACTGACCCGAAAGGGAAAGTGGCTTTTTCAGTTTATAGGAGAATTTATGGAAGACTTTAAACGAGTAAAAAATGCAAAAAAAGGTGATCTGGTTCCAATCATCAAGACACAGAAAATCAATATAGATCCAGTATTATTTTTTGGGTACCTCACAAATTTTGGTGAAGACCAAAATTGTATTCTACTTGAATCTGCAAACATGATTGACAAATATGGTGAAAAAAGCATTGGTGCTATTGATCCATGTTTAAAACTCAAAGGCAAAGGTGAAAGTTTTGTTATCAAATCTTTAAATGAAACTGGTGAATATTTTCTCAAAGAAATCTCTAGCGACCTGGATTTTTGTGAAGATTTGATAGTAACTGACAAAAAAATCAGTGGTACTTTAGTTCCTGATAAAACACAGACAGATGAACGTGAAAGACTGAAAGCACTCACCCATTTTGATATTTTGCGTGTAATCAACAGTAAGTTTTTCCCAATTTCATTGGAAGTGAATCCAACTGGAGGGCTTTTTGGTGCCATTAGTTATGATATGATTGATCAGTTTGAAAATTTACCGCCATCAAAAACTGATATCATCGGCGATCACGATTATGAAATGATCTATGTTGATAATTTCTTCATTATGGATCATATCAAAAATGAAATGAAATTCGTTGCTAATGCTTTGATCTCTGATCAGAATCGTGATGACATTTACCTCAATTGTATCAAAAAACTCAGCAAATATGAAGAATGTTTGCAGGAATGTCAAGACGCAACATTTCCACCATCATATGACCAACCCGATGAAGATATTGAACTTATCACCGATACTGAAAAAGAAACCTACATGAAAAAAGTAAAACAATTGAAGGAACACATCCTTGAAGGTGATATTTTCCAGGCTGTTCTCTGCAGAACGTTGATTGGTGATACAAAAACTCCTAAGTACAAAGCCTACAAAAACTTGCGAGCCATCAACCCTGGCCCTTACATGTTTTATTTCAATTCTAGCGATGGCTGTTTACTCGGATCAAGTCCGGAAATGTTCATCCGTGTAGAAGGTAATAAAGATAAGATTCTTGAAATCCGACCCATTGCCGGAACAAAACCTCGTGGCTTTGTTGATGGAAAAATTGATCCTGATTTAGACTCAAAATTTGAACTAGAACTAAAACTTGATCCAAAAGAACAAGCAGAACATACAATGTTAATCGACCTTGCAAGAAATGATGTTGCGCGTGTTTGCAAAAAAGGTTCCCGGTATGTTGATGAACCTTTCATCATTGAGAAATATTCACATGTCCAGCATTTAGTATCCAATGTCAGTGGCGTTTTAAAGAAAGAATATGATGCGCTTCATGCTTATGTGGCTTCCATGAATATGGGAACTTTAACAGGAGCACCAAAAATTGAAGCCATGAAACTCCTTCGAAAATATGAAACCGGAAAGCGTGGATATTACGGTGGATCAATCGGCTATTTTACACCTGATGGAAATTTTGATTCCTGTATTCTCATTCGCTCCATGCGATTCAAAAACGATCATGTTTATATTAAAATTGGAGCAGGAATTGTTTATGATTCTGTACCTGAAACCGAATGGGAAGAAACCATTAACAAATCCAAAGCCTGTGTTCTTGCACTGACAAAAGGAGGTGAAAAATGAAAGTCCTGATGATTGATAATTTTGATTCCTTTACTTACAACCTGGTAGATGAAATCGAAAAACTGGATTGCGAAGTTTCAATATATAGAAATAATATATCTATGGAAGAACTGGATAAAGTAGTTTCAAAAAATAATTTCAAACTTATTGTTATCTCTCCGGGACCTTCAAATCCCTCCAATGCTGGAATTTGCAAAGATGTGATTCGTAAATATCACCAGGAAATACCAATTTTTGGCGTGTGCCTGGGATTTCAATGTATAGTTGAAGAATTCGGTGGGAAAGTATCACGTTGTCCAGAAGTTCTTCATGGCAAATCAAGTATAATTAAACATAATAATCAAAATATTTTCGAAGGTTTACCAAATCCAATTCATATCGGAAGATATCATTCACTTTCAGCTGAAATTGTCCCTGAGGGTTTTGTAATTGCAGCCGCACATAATGACATTCCAATGGCAATTTACCATGAAAAATATGAGATTAGTGGTGTGCAATTTCATCCGGAAAGTATTCTTACCTCAAGCGGAAGTTTATTAATCAGGAATTTATTAAGGAGAGTTTCCAATGCTTAATAAAATTGTAAAAGGACAAAATCTGACACAACATGAAGCAGAAATTTTGATGAACCAAATCATGTCAGGTGAAATGACAGAAATCCAAATTGCAGGTTACCTCACCGCCTTAGCCGCCAAAGGTGAAAGCGTTGAAGAAATTACTGGATTTGCCAAAGTAATGCGTGAAAAATCTACAAAAATTCCTGTTAAAATAGATGAGAATGAAATTCTCTTTGACTGTGTAGGAACTGGTGGAACAAGTACTTATACATTTAATATTTCATCCATCGTTAGTATCATAATGGCTGCTGCAGGTATCAAAGTGGCCAAACATGGCAACCGATCCGCAACCTCCAAATGTGGGAGTGCTGATGTCCTGGAAAAATTAGGTGTCAAACTCGATAATAATATTGATTCAGTTGCTGATTCTATTGCAAATAAAAACTTTGGATTCATGTTCGCACCATTTCTTCATAAAGCCATGAAATATGCAGTTCCCGTTCGTAAAGGTCTTGGAATTCGTACTGTTTTCAATATTCTTGGTCCACTTACAAATCCGGCAAGTGCCAATTACCAATTATTAGGAGTTTTTGCTCCTGAATTGACTGAGGTTATGGCTGATGTACTTAATAATCTTGGTGTAAAACGGGCCATGATTGTGCACGGAGAAGGCGGTATTGACGAGATTTCTACCTTAGGTAAAACCAAGGTCTCGGAACTAAAAAATGGTGACGTTTCAACTTACTTTATTGATCCTTCTGAATTAGGAATTCCTAGTGTTGAGTTAAAAGATATTCAAGGTGGTGATGTAAATGATAATGTTCAAATTGCTTTAGATATTTTCTCAGGAAAAAAAGGGCCAAAACGTGATATTGTACTACTCAATGCTGCATATTCATTATTATTGTGTGGAATTGTTGATTCACCTGCTGACGGAATCAAAAAAGCAGAAGAAATCATTGATTCTGGTCTTGCACTAAAAAAACTTGAAGAACTAAAAGGTGTGTAATGATTTTAGATGAAATTATCCAAAATAAAATCCTAGAAGTAGATCAGCGAAAAATTGAATTGCCCATTCAGAAGATCAAAGCCAACCTTTCTCTTTCACAGCGAAATTTCAAATCAGCACTTTCAAAAGGTCGTAGACTCAATCTCATTGCAGAAGTAAAACGTAAATCACCTTCAAAAGGTGTGATTCGTGATGATGTTGATATTTTTGATGTCGTAAAATTCTATACACAAAATAAATTTGTAAGTGCTATCTCATTTCTCACGGATTACAAATATTTTGGAGGAACTGCAGAAGAAATGTTGCAAATAAGTTTGCAAACCACAAAACCGGTTATTCGCAAAGATTTTATCATTGACGAATATCAAATTTATGAAGCCAGATATTTTGGTGCTGATGCGATTTTGTTGATTGCTTCAGAATTATCAACTCAGCAAATGCAACAATATATAAAGATCGCAAAATCCCTGAGAATGGATTGCCTGGTGGAAGTTCACAATGAAGAAGAAGTAGCAAAATTACCTGCCAATGTGGAGATCGCAGGTATCAATAATCGCAACCTGAAAGACTTCACAATCTCCCTTGACACTACAAAAAAATTGTATAAAAAACTACGGAATAAAGCGGAAATTATTGTTACCGAATCTGGTATTTATACTAACGAAGATGTAAAAAAAGTTAAAGATTTTGCTGACGCTATGCTGGTGGGAACCTCTATAATGAAGGAACAAAATTTATCTAATCAGATTGATGCTCTTTTTCGACCTGATACCAAGATTTGTGGTATTACACAAGTAGAAGATGGTATATATTGCGCAAAAATGGATGTAAATTATTTGGGTTTTATCTTCTATGAAAAATCAAAAAGGTACATTAAACCTGATATGGCAGCTACAATTAGCACCCAAATAAAAGAGCAATTTCCAGATGTAAAACTGGTAGGAGTTTTTGTAAATGAAGAGAAATCCAAGGTGCTTGAAATCATTGAAAAATGCCAATTGGATTTGGTACAATTACATGGTGAAGAGGATGAAAACTACTATGCGGATATTGCTGAAAAAACCATAAAAGCCTTCCGTATTGAAGATCAAATAAACCAATTCCAAATCCATCATATCAACCAATGCAAAGCCAAATATGTGCTATTGGATACCTACAGTAAAAATGCTTACGGTGGTACAGGACAATCCTTTAATTGGAAAAATATAAAAGCCATTATCCATAAAAACCTCTTTGTAGCTGGCGGAATAAATCCCGAAAATTACAAAGAAGCATTGCAATACAAACCAGATGTTCTGGATATCAATTCCGGTGTGGAAATTTCACCAGGCATCAAAGATCACAAAAAAATCGAACAAATATTACGAGGACTAAAATGAAAAAAGGATACTACGGCAACTGGGGTGGACAATATATCTCAGAACTTCTCATGCCGGCCATTATTGAACTGGAAAACGCCTTTGAAGAGATCAAAAATGCTGATGAATTTCTGGATGAACTGAAGGATTTACTTCAAAATTATTCTGGTCGCCCAACGCCTGTTACTTTTTGCCCAAATTTAAGCAAAGAATTGGATTTGGAAATATATCTCAAGCGTGAAGACCTCAATCATACAGGAGCACATAAAATCAATAATGCTCTCGGTCAGGCTCTTCTTGCAAAAAAACTGGGTAAGAAACGGATAATTGCAGAAACCGGCGCCGGACAGCATGGTGTCGCAACAGCAACAGCTTGTGCTAGATTAGGATTGGAATGTGAAGTTTATATGGGCGAAGTGGATTGCCAACGTCAAGCAATCAATGTCTATCGCATGGAATTACTTGGTGCAAAAGTGAATCGTGTACAATCAGGGACAAAAACTCTGAAAGATGCAATCAATGAAGCACTTAGAGATTGGTCTAGTAGTGTAGAAACAACACATTATTTGTTGGGTTCTGCATTGGGTGCTCATCCATTTCCAGAAATTGTAACTTATTTCCAAAGTGTAATCGGCATCGAAGCTCGTCAGCAAATTCTTGAAACTGCTAATAAATTACCCGATTACGTAGTAGCCTGTGTTGGCGGTGGTAGTAATGCCATTGGAATTTTCAAAGGTTTCCTTGACGATGAAAATGTCAAACTTATCGGAGTAGAAGCCGGCGGTAAAGGCATCGATACTAATGAACATGCCTCCAGAATGTGTGATCCTATTAATTCAAAACCTGGTATTTTTCAGGGATCAAAAACCTATGTTCTGCAGGAAAATTTTGGCCAGATTCGTAATACTTATTCCGTGTCTGCTGGACTTGATTATTGTGCTATCGGACCCGAACATACACACTTGTCTGATATTGGCAGAGCAAAGTATGATTACCTTACTGATGAGTGGGCAATCAAAGGATTTAAAATGCTTTCAGAAATGGAAGGAATCATCCCGGCACTGGAATCATCCCATGCTGTTGGTTATGTCATCAAAAACCACAAATTACACAAACCCGGAGAAATGATTTTAATCAACCTGTCTGGACGTGGTGACAAAGATCTCATGAGTGTGATTAATTATGAAAAAGAGAATTAATTATTTAAAAAAAATTCAAAAGTCTCCATTATCTGTCATTCCGAACTTTGTGAGTAATCTCAATGACATGGAAAGAGAGATACTTCATTTCGCTCTGCATGACAACTTCGAAGTAAAAAGTTGGCTTTTGAGATAATTACGAGAAAACATAAAAACGAAAGAATATAAAATGAATTATAATGAAGTCTATGCAAATCTTAAAAAAGAGGGGAAAATTGCTTTCGTTCCCTTCACAATACTTGGATTTCCAAATTATGATACAAGTCTTGAAATTATCAAAACAATGATTGAAAATGGTGCTGATATTTTGGAATTGGGTCTCCCCTTTTCCGATCCTGTAGCTGATGGACCCATCATCCAGAAAGCCAATAATATCACATTGAATAACGGTATCAATACTGAAAGTTGTTTCCAATTACTGGAAGATATACGAAAAGTCAGCAATATCCCAATTGGATTGTTAATCTATGCAAACCTGATCTATTCCTATGGTGTGGAAAAATTCTACGCAAAATTGAGTGAACTAAAAATCAACTCTGTCCTCATTCCGGATATTCCACCAGAAGAATCTGAGGAATACAATCAAGTCGCGGCTAAGTATGGTGTAAAAACAGTATTCATTATCACACCAATCACCCCCAAGGACCGAATGAAAAAAATCTGTGACATGACAACAGGATTTATCTATCTCATCTCCAGAATGGGGATTACAGGTACACATCAATCTGCTAGTACTGATCTGAAATCTACGATTCAACAAATCAAGGAATTCTCTAATATTCCTATCAATGTTGGTTTCGGAATATCACAACCGGAGCATTTTATCAATCTAAAATCTGTTGGTGCTGATGGTGGGATTATTGGTAGTGCGATTATTAAACTTATCCAGAAATATCAGGGTAATTTAAAGGAGTTGAAGTTAAGACTTAGTGAATATTTATTGAGTATTTGCGAGGTGAAATAGTATAAAAAATCCTCCGAAGTCTTATCGACTTGGGAGGTTAAATTCCATTCCCTTACAAAATTTATATCTATTGATTATTCATCAAATTTCTTTTTCAGAGTAATTAATTCATCATTTGTCCTGCGAAGTCTCTGAACAATGATTTTTGATAATCTATGTAGTATTTTTACACCGGTTTTTGGTTTGGTGTGAATCAGGTCTAGAAAATCTGGTCTATAGAGTTCAACCAAAACGGTGTCATCAGTGCGTGAAATTGCATTTGCAGTCCTCAAACTCTCATCGAGAAGTGATACATCACCAAAGAAATTAGTCTCTCCCAGTTCAGCCAAAGTAACGACCTCTTTACTATCCTTTTTCACTGTAATATCAACAGCACCTCTGAGAATGATATGCATACCTAATCCAGGATCACTTTTACGAAAAATAATTTCATCTTTTTTATAATGTTTTACCTTTACAACTTTACGCAAGTTTTTTATCTCTCTTCTTGAAAGTTCATGACACATTGGTGTTTCTGCCAAAAGTTTCAATATATCTAAATCTTTTTTCTTTCCAAATAAGCTAAACATAATATTTATCTCCGAAATTTAAATCACTCTATTAAAATAAGATTTAAATATAGAAATTCCAGCTATTATTATCACATTTTTAAATAATAATGCTCATTAATATTAACATTGACTTAATTTTCAATCATTTTGGTTTTATATTTCATATATGTTCAATCTGAAATGGAAAATATTAATCTCAATTCTTCTTCTAATTGCATTAGTTTGTATCGGCATATTTTTACCAATTTACTGGCAGACTCGAATATCGATGGAAGACCAATTACAAAATCATTTTATCGAACAATTATATCTAATTTCATCAGACATTAATATTGAGGAATTGAGTTATAAAACCAACAATAGAATTAATAAAACTACATCAAACCTTTTTCAAGAAAAAATTGAAATCATCTCTGCAGAATCATTGTTTATGTTCAATAATGATGGACTAATACTAGCATTTTCAGGAAATGGAAGCAATGCTACTAAATCCCTGATGCTACATAAATACATGATAAAAGATAAAACTCAAAATATTTTCAAAACACCAGTTTTTGAAGCTTCAGACAACCTATTTTTATTATCAGTTTTTATCAGAATTAATAACGAATATTTATTGGGAATTAGTGCAAATGCAGATTATCTTAAAAATCTTGCTGATTTGCGAAATCAAATGGTTTTATTGACATTATTAATTTTGTTTATCACATCAATCATTGCTATTCTCTTTTCTTCCTCCCTTACAAAACCATTACAGAAACTTACTGTTTTTGCAAACCAAATCGGTCATGGAAGACCTGAACATCTTAATTACGCTAAACGTAAAGATGAAATTGGCATTCTATACAAAACAATGATTGAGATGCAGGAAAAAATCCAAAAACGAGAGAAAGAAAATAAACAAATAGTAGCGACTGTTGCACATGAATTACGAAATCCTATAGCAGGTATGCAGGTTAATATTGAACTCTTAATGGAAGAACTGGATAAAGATGATGATTCCTATAAATTTTCTCAATTAACCCATAATGATATATTGAAACTAGTAGAAATTGTAGATTCCTTCTTGAATTATTCCCGACCTATTAATTCAAATTTGGAAGTACATGATATCAAGGATATTTTTGAAGAAATTCTTACAACTAATCATTTTGAAGAAATTAGAGATCGTTTCTATATTGCCGGTAATGCGGCTTCAAAGGTTCATAGAAACAAAATAAAACATGCTTTTAGCAACCTGATGCAAAATGCTATTGATGCCTCCATAGATAAAATAAATATCACTATTTTGGAAAAAAATGATTATGTGAAAATCACAATTGAGAATCTTTGTGAACCAATAATTGATAAGTCTCAGATTTTTGAGGCTTTTTATAGCACTAAAGAAAATGGTGTCGGATTGGGGCTACCAATTTCTAAATCTATCGTCGAGCAACATGGTGGTGAAATTTTTCTTGAAAAATCTGATGATACAGGCACGCTCTTTGTCATAACATTACCTGCTCTAAAAAACAAATGAGAATTATGAAAGATATACGAAATAAATATAAAATATTGATTGTAGAAGATAATGAATCTCTCCGCTCAGGATTAGAAATCGCTTTAGCCAAAGAAAATTATACAGTTGCATCAGCAGGCAATGGCACAATAGCTCTCGAAAAGATGAAGTTAGAAAAATTCAATTTGATAATATCTGACTTAAAGATGCCCGGAATCGATGGAATTACACTTTTTCATCGTGTAAAAGAATTGGGGATTGATTTTATTTTGATCACAGCTTTTGCAACAGTTGAAGTCGCAGTAGAGAGTTTGAAACAAGGTGTGAAGGACTTCATTACCAAACCCTTCCCTATTAATGAAATCCGCCAAAAAGTATCTCATCTTTATTCAACCTGGCGACTAAATTATCAGGAAATTCAATATTCATCAAATTTTGATAAAATCACAGGTGAATCCTATCAAATCAATAAAGTGAAAGCAATAATTGAAAAAGTCGCAATGATTAATGCACCGGTTCTAATCACTGGAGAAAGTGGAACCGGAAAAGAATTGGTAGCAAAATCAATTCATGAAAAATCAGAGTTTGCAAAAGGCCAATTCATTTCAGTCAATTGCGGTGCTTTAAGTGCTGGATTATTAGAATCTGAACTATTTGGGCATGAAAAAGGCTCATTTACAGGAGCAATATCCAGTCATGCTGGAAAATTTGAGCAAGCTGAAAATGGGACATTATTCCTTGATGAAATTGGGGAAATGGACATTAATCTCCAGGTTAAATTACTTAGAGTACTGCAGGAAAAACAATTTCAGCGTGTTGGTGGTGAAAAATTCATATCACCAAACTTTCGTCTATTAGCAGCAACAAATCGTGATCTGAAAGCCGAAGTAGAAGCAGATAATTTTCGGTCTGATCTCTTCTATCGATTAAATGTTGTTCCCATTAAAGTCCCTTCATTACGTGAGAGAACTGATGACATTCCACTGTTGGTAGAACAAATTCTTATAGAAAAATCCCAAAAGTTAAAACGAAAAGTTCCTGTAGTTGATATTGAAACTATGGAGAAAATATCTCATTATTCCTGGCCAGGCAATGTCCGTGAACTTGAAAACTTTCTTGAACGAACATTGATTTTTCTTGAAGGTGATGTGCTGACTGATAATTTTCTGGCAATGTCAGATCAACCTCAAAAGAAGATTGATATTTCAGAATCCGATGACCTTTACAAAACCATGGAAAATATCGAACGGGAAATGATCATCAAAGCATTACAAAACAACAATGGCGTTAAGCAAAAAACAGCAAGAAAACTAAATATCAAACCCAGTACATTGTATTACCGTATGGAAAAATTGAAAATTACTGACAAGGATTATAAATAAATGACACGAAGTATAATCAAAATCATACTATTCATGACTATTCTAAAAATTGTGTGTTTAGCAGATTTTGGAACATACAAAAATAATGTCGAAAAGTTAAAATCACTCTTACGAGAAAAAGGCCAAATCCAATCAGAACTCACAGTTATTGATGAACAATTGGAATTATTAAATAGATCAGATTCTGGCTGGTTGACAAAACGCAAAATTTCAAAATTCACCAGTAACAAAGCAAAACTAAATGATCAAATCTTTTTAATGATTGAAAAAATATCGTTCTTACGTAAAGAATGTAATAATGAGTTTAATAATTTATATGAGGAAAACGTCAATAATATTAATCAAATAATTGCGAATTTATCCTCTAGTAAAGATAATAGTAATGAACTTCTATCACATCTATTAGATGAAAAAAGCAGACGTGATTTCTTAATAAATTCTCAAAAATACTTTTCATCTATCGATAATAAATCTTTTGCATTAAACCAAAATATCGATTTCTTTAAGTTCGAAAATAAAGAAATAGTTCAGGATTTCATTGAATTACTTAATATTAAAATTCATAATATTGAAATTGCAAAATCATCTGCTACAAAAGAAATAAAAATGCGTCAGAAGTTAAACAGTTTTCGTTCAGAAATTTCGACAATCCAGGAACCTGAAACATTTACAGTATCCAGTAGAAGTACAGTTGCCGAAGATGATAAAAGTTATGACAATGACTGGTCTGAAAATATTACCGATGAGAGTATTAATAATTATAGTAACACACTCAAGAGTTCATCAGAAAATCTGGAAACCTTTGAAGAGTTGACATCAGAAGAGGATTTTTTACTACTTTTTGAAGAAAGTGATGAACAATCAATTAATTATTTTATCAATAAAATGGACTCTTTAAAGTCCTATTATTCTGAGATATTACAGGAATTATCAAAGAGGCAATAATTCTTTTGGCACAAATTAACCTATTTATTCAATCACTGCTTTTCATTCTTCTGTTTGTTACAACATCGCTTTGTAATATCAAACAGATTATTAACGTTTCAACTACAACCTCATTTTTTTCTGATAATAATATTTATGAAGATATTAATTCAAAAAAAATTGATGACAATTTCATTCAACTATGGCTGCAGGCAAATTCGACTTTTAAGAAGAACCAGCAATTTCTAAATTTCTCTATTATTGGTAATACTCAACAATATTTTAATTTTTCTGATGAGAATAAGTATTTTGGAAGGATTAATTTTGACTATCTTAAGTATTTATCAAGAACGAATATTCTATCAATAGGTGGTTTTTACTCCCGAAAAAGTTGGTATCAAGTTGAAAAATTTTATGATACCTCAATTTTAAATCTTGCTTATACGCGAAAATCCGGTAAATACAATATTACGATGAATACTTTTATAGGTTATTCACAATATTCTTACTTCTCAGAATTCGATAATATCAACTATGGAATTCGTCCAAAATTATGTTATCGCATGAGCAAAAAGCTTTCATTTAGTTTGTTTTTTGAATCAAGATTTAATGATTTCCAAAACTCTTTTATATCAAAAAAAAGATTCGATAAAAGTAATACCGTAAACTTTGGATTTGAATATAAGAATGGAATGATTTTAGGTTCCAATTTTGAATTTGTAAATACGAAATCCAATTATGATTTTCTCATTAATAATTCGGTTTCTATACTGCCGTATTTATCTGCAGAATTTCATGATATTTACTACCAAATAATTGTAAAATGGAACCTTAAAAAGTATAAAAACAAAATCAACACAGACCAGGTAAACCTCGTCTTTCCTGATCCTGAAGCAAACACCAACAATCAAATCTATTTTGGTTTTGATCGTGAATTTACAAATAAAATATCTATAACCGGAAAAATTATATTCTTTGCCAGTGAATACAAATATCAGGCTGATTTTTATGAGAAATTTTTGGTTGGGATTGGACTGAAGTACTCGTTTTAGCATGAGCATTTCGCTCGCTAATTTACTGTAAATAAAGATACTAAAATGAAACCTTGCAGGTTTTATAAACCTACAAGGTTCGAATTATAATTAACTAAAAAATGCTAATAATTGATCAGCTTTTTCTTCCACTTTTTTGTTGTTTTCAAGTAGCCCTTTTACAAATGAGTTGGATTCTTTGGTACCACGGACATTTTCAAAATCCTTCTGACGAATTTCTTCATCACCATCAATTCCATAGCCTTTTATTGCATTGACATCAAACTCTTTGTCGGCATCTCGCAGAATCATATTATTGAGTTTTATTTGATCTTTTTTCCAGTTTTCAACTATAAATTTGAAATCCTCAATAGTAAAATCTGATGCTTTTTTATCAAGATGTTTTTCAAGCATATTTATTGTCCATTGCCACGAAAATTTATCATACTGACTATGTATATTAGCCAATTCACTTTGAATTGCGGCAATTTCTTTCAAGTCACCATGATTAATTGACTTAATTAGATTTTCAATTTCATGATAAGGAGCAATCATTCCAATCATATCAACCCATTTTTCATGAATAGACATTTTTGATTTAAAAGCACTTTTTATGAAGTCTTCTTTTTTACGAATATTGTTGCTCTTAATATATTTTATAACCTGCTCACCCAGGAATATATTAATTGGAATTTTGTAATACTTTTTTGCAGTACGCATTAGAAGTCGTTTGACCTTAATTCCATCCAAATTTATATATTCCACTTTTTTGCTGGCATTCTCATAAAGATCGGTTAATTTTTCCTGAGCCCTAACTACTTTTGATATTATAAAAGGTGAGAAAAAGTCAAAATTTATCAAATCGCGTTTCAAACTTCCTTTACGTTTGTCACGTTTTGGCCATTTCTGACTATCCCGTAATGTACCAACGGTTATGAGGTTCATTGCTGGTGTCAGTACTGATTCACCACTATGTTCTTCCACATAGGAAAATGGAAAATCACTAACATCAAAATGACTATAGTGTTTACCCATTACTGCGGAAAATGGTCCAACTTTACTTGGCCATAATAAATAGGAAAATGATCCGGTTTTGCAGCCACGTTCCAGAATTCCCTGATGCAATGGTCCAAGTTTGTACATGTGATTGCTCTGATTTGTGCCACTACCGGCATTGTAGAATGAAAACAATCCTGCAATTAATAATGAGGACTTGTGATGAGTTACAGTATAAGGTCCAGCAAATAGTGAACACGCTTCCCCGTGAAAACATTCTGAGTTTGCAAAGAATGCTGAGTTTTCTGCTGAATATTGTTTACCGATTGTTACTGCTTGTCCAATAAAACAATTCTCTACCTGAGCATCATTCTCAACTTTGCTTCCTTCCTGCATAATAAAATTTTTCAACAAACGTGCATTGATTACTTCTGCATGACTTTCGATATTACTGATAATTGTACCATTGCAGATCATATCTGTAGCTAGAATTTTAGTAAAATCACCAATATTGACATTTTCAATTCGCTTCACTTGCTGAATACAAGCCTGCTTTCCAATTTTTCCAATCTCAGATTTTTTGGATTTCACCAATTTGTTAATCATTTCTTTGAGTTTGGAAATCAACTTCTGATCATGTTGGTAATTTACCAGCATGTATGCAATTTGTGCATTCAGTTCTTCAAAAATAGGTAAATCGCGACCACCACCTTCATTGAGGACTTCTATCTCAATACCATTTCCAAAACTATTACGTTCTGTGACATGAATACTGCCAACATTCTCAATGATTGTTGCGTTTCCTACAACATAATTACTCAAATCAGAAACACGATTGATGTATACATTGTCACCAATTATGCAATTGCTGATACTTGAATGTTTTATACAAGTATCTTTCATTACACCATTGATAGATAATTCATGATCAAAAATCCCGAGTTTTACATCTCCATAAAATTCTACATTATAGAGTCGTTCAGGATTAAAACCATCTTTTACTTTGATATGTGACCAGTTCTTTGTCCAACAGTGGTTCTGTTGAAGTAGTTGAACTTCCTGATCCGTTAAATTTCTATAACACATATTTTTACCTCATGATATAAGAAACCTTCCGAATGGTTGAGTGATCTTTGGAATGGTTGGCAGTCATGATTAAGACATTCAACCATTCCAAAGACCTTAACAGGTCATTTGGAAGGTTTCATTTTTATAGATTATAGTTCAGGCAGATTTTCCAATGAACCTTTTTCAATGTCTCTGAAATATTTAACTGTACCGACTTTCAACTCCATTGTGGCTTCTTCATCACATACAATGATTCCATTTGGATGTAATTGTAGGGCTGAAACTGTCCACATGTGGTTTACACCTTCTTCTACAACTTTTTGCAGCGCTCGGGCTTTTTTATAGCCATTAATCATGATAATAACTTCGCCAGCATCCATTACTGTTCCAACTCCAACTGTCAGAGCAGTTTTCGGCACTTTTGCCATGTCATTTTCAAAGAATCTGGAATTGGCCACAATTGTATCAAACGTGAGGGTTTTAATTCTAGTTGATGAAGTCAATGATGAACCAGGTTCATTAAAGGCGATATGTCCATCAGGCCCGATTCCACCGAGGAATAAATCAATACCACCATAACTTTCAATTTTTTCTTCATAGGCTTCACATTCTGCTTCCAGATCTTCGGCATTACCATTGAGGATATTGATGTTTTCTTTTGGAATGTCAATATGATCAAAAAGATTGGATTTCATAAAATAGTGATAACTTTCAGGATGATCTTCGGAAATTTTCACATATTCATCCATATTAAATGTTACAACATTTTTAAACGAGACTTTTCCTGCTTTATGAAGTTTTACCAGTTCCTTGTAAGTCCCCATTGGTGTCGAACCTGTTGGCAAACCTAATACGAAAGGTTCTTCAGGAGTAGCTTCTGATTCATTTATTTGTTGTGCTGTATAATGTGCAACCCACTTACTCATTTTATCATAATCATTGTGAATTAATATACGCATTGTATTCTCCTCTTAATTTTGCCACAGATACACAAAAAACAGAGTATATATAGTTCTTTGCGAACTCTGCGGTTAATTTCTTTTATAACATAATATTGGCATCGGCTACAAAACAACCTTTGCCTTTTTCTAATACTATCAATGGATTGATATCTAACTCTTTGATTTGCGGACAATCAATCGCCAATTGTCCCAACCTGATCAACGTATTTTGAAGTGCATCCAGATCAGCCGGTACAATACCGCGAGCACCATGAAGCATTTTGGATGATTTGGTTTCATCTATCATTTCTGCTGCTACATTTTTATCAACTGGAGCAACTCGGAAACTTACATCTTTAAATATCTCTACAAAGATTCCTCCCATTCCATACATAATAAATGGTCCAAAAGCTGGGTCACGTTTCACTCCAAGAATGACTTCATGACCTTTTGGTATCATCTTTTCAACGAGAACACCATCTATTTTTGCCTTTGGTTTCGCTTTGGTGACATTATGCATAATACTTTCGTAAGCGTCTTTTGCTTCCTTCTCAGTACGAATATCTATCAAAACTCCCTTTATATCGAATTTGTGAGTAATATCTTCTGACATTACCTTTAATACCACAGGAAAACCTATTTTCAATGCAACTTTGGCCGCATCTTCTGCAGAATTAACCATTTTACGCTCAGGAACAGGAATTCTGTAGGTTTCCAATACTTTGTCAGCTTCATTTTCAGGTAATATCTTCCGCCCATTTTTGATCGCTTTATCAAGTATTTTTTGAGCAGCTTCTATATCGACATCATCGTATAATTCTGATCTGTCGATTTCATTCAGTTTGTGAGTTTCAAAATTATAAGCAGTTGCAAATGCTTTACACATGGATTCCGGAAGAGTATAATGTGGAATCTTGTTTTTTTGTAAAATATCAATACCAGAAGCAACATCAGCTGCACCCATGAAAGAGGCATATAATGGCTTATCATATTGTTCTGCAACATTTACAATTTCTGTAGCAATTGTATCAATATCAGTCATGGATTGTGGTGTCAGGATTACAAATGCACCATCAACATTTACATCTTTCAATGCTTGTGAAAGTGCAACTTTGTAACGATCTGCTCTTGCATCACCAATGACATCAACTGGATTTTTGATATTGGCAGTTTTTGGTAGATGTTTTTTAAATACTGCTGTGGTTTGGTCTGAGAATTTCGCTAGTTCCAGACCTTCATGAATTGCCGCATCTGTAGTCAAAACTCCCGGACCACCAGCATTTGTAATAATTGCAATATTATTACTTTTTGGCATAGGTTGGTAAGCCATAGCAATGGCTTTGTTGAACATTTCTTCAATGTTTTGACAACGAATGATGCCAGCCTGCTTCAATGCAGCATCAGTCACCTGGTCAGAACCTGCCAAAGAACCAGTATGAGAAGCAGCAGCTGATGCTCCTTCATCAGTTCGTCCTGATTTGATTGCAAGAATTGGTTTTCCAGTATCATTGATGATTTCACGAGCTGTGTCCATCAATTCTCTACCCTGGCTGATTTCTTCCAGATACATTAGAATTACTTTAGTTTTTGGATCATCTTTTAAGTATCGGAGTAAATCTATCTCATTGATATCTGCCTTATTTCCGAAACTGATAAATTTTGAAAAACCGATATGCTTAGCCTGGGCATAATCCAGAACCGCTGTACAAAGTGCTCCACTCTGAGAGAGAAATCCAATACTGCCTTCTTCAGGCATTTTACGAGCAAAGGATGCATTCAGTAAGGATTTTGGATCTGTGTTAATTACACCAAGACAATTTGGCCCGATGAAATTCATATCATATTTTTCTGCAATTTCAAGGATTTTCTTTTCCTTTTCAATTCCTTTTCCTCCCACTTCACGAAATCCTGCAGAAATAATAATAATCGATTTGACGCCTTTTTTCCCACATTGTTCTAGTGCCATGTCAGCAACAGAACTCGGAAAAACAATGATAGCGAGATCAATAGGATCTTCAATATCAACAATATATTTATAACATTTTGCTCCGGCGATAAATTTTTCCCGAGGACTGACAGGATAAACTATCCCTTGAAAATCAGCCTTGAGAATATTATGTATAATGTCATGGGGAACAGTGCCAGGGACTTTATTTGCTCCCACAATCGCAACTGATTGAGGATAAAATATTTTGTCCATGTGATCCCTAAGATGGATTTTGGGTGACATTGGCTATACCTTTCTTATAAATAGGTTGAAATGAATGTTACTGCATCGGATACACTCTGTATTTCCAAAGCTTTATCTTCATCCATTTCGATGTCGAATTCCTCCTCAAATCCAGCTATCAATTCCAAACTCTGTGCTGAATCAGCACCAAGATCAAAAATAAAATTAGCTTCATCACTAATTTCTTCGCTATTAACCTTCAAAACTTCGGAAATGACTTTTTTGACTTTTTCTTTTACATTGCCATTTGACATAAGTAGCTCCTCCTAATTTTGCTAATGTTTTAAACGTGCACATCCATATAGTAAATTTAATTATGTGCAAATGCAAGAATTAAAAAAATATTTTATCAACAATTTTGAATTAGTAAAATAAAAAACTAAAAGTCTCGTCGATAAAGGATTTGTTTCAATAAATTTTAATTAGGTAAGTTTACTAACTAATTTTAAGTAATTAATTAAAAAGAAGTTGAAGGATAAGAAAATACTTAAGATAAATTATTCAAAATCTTAATTGATTTAATTTTATTGTAAACTAAAATTTTAAATATATAAAATTCATCTTTTATTTTTTGAAAATTCAATCAATATAAAAACTTATTTACTCATATTAAAAATACAACGTGATAATCCTACAACTTAAAACCAACTCCAAATTTCCAATTTCCGATGTTAAAAAGATTAGAATCATTATTATAATATCTATATTCTTCACCTTTTGAAACAAAAAGATCATTAAACAAAACAAAAAGTGTAATGCTGTCAGAAACATCACCCTCAACATAGGCTCGGAATTGAATTCTGTCTATGGATTCTTTTTCGGGAGTTGCTTTGTACAATTCATTGTTATGCTTACTAATTTCCTCACTTAAATCCTTATAGTGAAAAGTATTGTAGGTAATAAGCACTTCCTCTTCGGCTTCTCTTGATCCTATGATTTTTGTCAATGTAGTGCGCAATCTCCAGCCATTTCTGGAATTGAATACAAAACTGACTGGGATTTTCAAATTGATAATTTTTTCATTTCTTGTTAGCAGCAGATCTACATTTTGATTTTGGTTTCTCCATTGCAGTAATTGATAATAGGAAATATTTTTACTTTCCCTTTCATCAATTGAGTTTTCAATCACCTCTTTATCTTTTTTAAATTGCTGATATACCAAACCAATACTAAAATTTTTATTTTCATTTCGACCTTGTAATGCAAATCCAATTGTACTTTTTGATTGATGTAAACTGCCATTACCTCTTCTCTGTTCCCAACTCCCTGAAATATTTTCATTTAAGTAATAAGTAGAATTATAATTATCAAAATAACTGTAATGATAAAAGGAAGTATCAATTGATTGTCCATTATTTGTTATGTCAGTTGAATTTTTCAAATATTCTGCTCTAAAAAGAACATTAAAATTTTGAATTTCATGGTTTCCATTGAACGAAATGAATCCTGTATTTCCACTATTTTCCCATTTTTCCAAATATTCTGCACTGTTATTATTTTGATAAAAGCATTCATAATCCACAAAATCAGGATAATCATTGAAATAGTAGGATGTATCTGCTCTTAACCTCTTTTGATTGTCTGTGCCTTGAATCCATCCGCCACTTAATCCAATACTATTTTTATTTTTTTGATAATTCAATCCAACGGTTACTCCGAATTGTTCTATTTTGATGTCCCTGGAATCCATGTTGTCATAGTAATTTTCATAATCATATTCATAGGAATTACTTCTGTTGAAGTTCCTGTAATCGCCATCAATATTATCTGTAAAGTAGGATAATTTTACTCCAGCAGATAATTTTTGTGATAGTTCCAATGCTGAAATTAGATTCAATTTATGGGATAGTTTACTTTTTGTGTCATCGCCGGCAGACATGATATCTGGAGCCTGTACAGCAGCATTATCCATTGCCTTTTCATTGAATGCATCATAACCATAGCTGTAACCGCCGTAAGAATAATCTTCAAAGTAATCCCCCGTGTATTTTATCAGTTCATAGGAAAATGCCAATTTCACCGGAATCATTTCCGATTGATATGTTCCTATTGCCCGGAATAATGTACTAATTTCCCGTTTATTAATGGCCTGATAGTAAGGCGGAATAAACCTAGCGTTGATTCCATAATCATAATGTGGATAATAGTGATTGTAAACAGGTTCAATAGGTTTCTGATTGGCAAAATCTATTTGAATTTGATTATGTGAAATCTTTGCCAGTAACGCAGGATTGATACTCATATTGGATAATGTATCAGTGAATAATCCAAGCATCTCCTCCCCAATACTTTCCATTTTCATTGTCAAAGTTCTCTGAGGCATCAAAAAATCCGGATTTTCCTCATAGGCTTTGTCCAGTAAATAATGTCCCCAGTAACCATATTGAGCAAAACAGATTGTTGCTAAAATTGTAATTATAACAAATATTTTTTTCATTTTTTCCTCATTGTATAAAAATACTTTTTGTTTTCATATCTAGATAATCAACATCACCAGGACAACTCCAGTAGTAAATAATTATGTTTTTATTTTTTCTATAGCCCATGATTTCTGTTGAATCAACAACAACTTGTTTATATGATTTCAATTTTATTTGCCAATTACAACTCGGTCCTTCCCAATCTATACGTGCCATTACACTTTCTTCCATTGCAAAATACGCGATAGTTTCACTTGTCATGTTCTCAATTTTGATTCCGCTTATTGTCTGGGATACAAAAACTTCATCATGCTTTGTTGTCTCACATTGAACCATAATAATTAGAACAATAGTATACATTATGTAATTTTTCATTCAATCTCCTACTTTGAGAAATATCGCAACATACTTTGAAAGGTAAAATTTCTTTGAAGGTATTTGTCATCTTCAAAAAAATAAATACCAAAAGTTCTCTCACTACCTATCCAATTGAATCCATCAACCATTATTGGACACATAAGACCGAGCGAACTATGATTATCAACTACAGATCCAACAAAATATCTTCTATTCTCAATAACAATTACAAAAGGTGTAAAACCTGACCAAGTATAAACATAATCCATGTTTGTTGAATATTTCTCAATATTAAATTTATCAGAAAGATGAAAACAACCTGAAGTAGAATCATAATAATCAATATCTTTTTCACATATTGCTGGCTTACTTTTCAATTTCAATTTATGAATATTTATATCGAAAATTTGTTCGATTGACATTGTATCTTTTTCCAGAAAGTATATTGCAAAAAAATCATCTTCCAGACTTCTGCTGGGAGATGAGCAATTAGACAGCATCATTATTAACAGGATTACGATAAAAAAATATTTAGTCTTCATTTTCAACATATTCTGCTTCAAAATCCCCTCCATCAGTCCAACCAACGAATGATATATATTCCCATGATCCATTTATTTGACCATTTTCATATACACCTTTCAAAATGACATTATGATCAGCCCATCCTGGATGCAGATTAACCCAAATTGTATCATTATTAAAACTTCCTATTAAATTTCCAATACCTACATGTGGGTGATTTTCGTACAGTGTTTTAGTAGGAGAGAGATTCCAAATACCCTTTAGGGAATTACCATTATCGAAATTTAATTCAATTCTACCATTGGCAAGTTCATGCCCACTTGTATCAAAAGCGGAATATAAATACTTGCCAATTTGAAATTTTTCCAAATCACTTTTAATACTATTTTCACAGGAAATAATTAACATCCAGACAAATATAAAAAATATATATTTTCTCATTTATTTTCCCAACTCACTAATCTTCCCAATAAACAAAATCGTTCCGTTTTTCCGCTCACGAATTGCTAGTAAAAATGGTTGATCTACTTTCATAACAGTGTTGTATGGCATGCTGGTAACTTCTATACTGACAGAAGTAACAGCTGCTGCTTCGGAGCCTTCTTCGTCAACTTTCAGGTAGGTTTTATGCATTACCTGATCGATAGCAAGACTTTGTCCCATTGTCTTATTGATGCCGGTAAAATCGGACAATGAACCATCAAACGCAGATGTCATTCCCAGAGATTTAAGAATTCCTGATAACTCCTTTTTGTATTCCAATTCAAATTTTGGAAGGTGCAGTTCCACTTCCTTTTCGTAAACCATATTTAGTAAGGCATTCCACTGGTCTGAAGTCAGTGACTTGCTCAGTTCGTTTATATTCTGTCCTTCTTTTGGCAAAATCACTGTCATACTAAATTTTTCATCCCCATAAGCTAAATCAATCAATTGTAATTGATCATTTTCCATGTATTGAAAATCTTCAGTTTGAAACATCATATCAATGGTTTTATTCGTTCCGTTGAGACAATAAAATGTTTCATCATAAGTATTGGATTTCTTGAACTTACTGGTCCAATCACCCTTGAAATATAGTGCATTAATTAGGTACATGATCACATCGGATGGAATACCATCTTCGATTATCTTTTTGATTTTGTTATTTGTAGCATCTGCTACCCAATCATTGATAATATCCACAGATTCTTGCTTGGTAAAATCCAGATTACCGATTTCAGCATGAAAATATTCTGTGTTCAGATCCACAAACTCTTTTTCCAGAGTGAAACCTTCTCGAATCCAGATGGAATTGGCAATTTCAAATTTCACCTTGTCATCTAGTTTTGGTAGTAAGGTTATCATTTTGTCGTAATATTCATTCACGTCCTGCTCTGAATATCCTGATAATCCCAATAGTTGTGCTATCTCTGATTTTGTATTCCCTTCTGCGCCGTTGTAAACCATTCCCAATGCCATGGAAACACTTAGTGGAGAAATAAATAAATTCCCATCTTCCTCCCCTGATAGTTGATTTAAAAGATTGAAAGTGAAAACATTATCCGTTGCCGCCAGTTCTTTATCCACAACAGAAAGATTGAGATCGACTTCTTTTTTGTCTGGATTTGTTGAGAAATCACATGACATTAAAATAGTCATAAGTAATGGTATTGAAATTAGTATGTTTTTCATTTTATTCTCCTTATAAGATTAACCTGGTAGCCAACCAACTCTAACATTCCAGAATACAATTTCATCAAATATTATTTCTTTATTCTCTTTTAAATTATATATATGGAGATTTTCAATTTTTATTGTTACATAATATGAATTTGACCAGATAGGTTCGTAAATAGGATCATCTTCAGAAACGGAATAAGTTAGTTTGCCAGAAGTTGGGAAATATTCCATTGGTTCAGCAACATTCATTGGAAGAGCATCATCACAATGAAAGAAGTACACGCTATCTGGACTATTGCCTGCAACTTCCAAAACAACTGAAACATCAGGATTTCCGTTACCCAATTCAAGTGTTTGACATTTTTTTGTTAGTTCCAGATTATTTCCAACTAATTTTACTGTTAAAACTCTTGAACTATCAATTTCTTGGTAGACAAATATATTCCCACAACCACGGCTTTCTATAATATTTTCAGGTTCTTCAATCCCATCAGGATATTCGTATTCAGTTTTATGTAATTCGCAAGCAGAATTACACATTATCATTACAAAAACGATAATTGTAAAACTATTTCTCATTATTTATTCTCCATAAAATCCTAAAGATGTATCTCTCAGATGTTTTGTTACTTTGAAAATATCTCCAGTTAAATCATAGTAATAATTTGTATCTTCAACAAAATATCCTTTAACAACTTGATTATTGAAACTTGGAACTGAACTCATAATTGGCAAGTAAATATTCCCATTGATTTGTGTAACTCCTCCAACAAATTCTTTTTCCTTTGAATTGATATCTTTGACAACAAATCCAACATTATTTCCATCATTTGCCGGATAAATAACATATTTTTCAATGCCATTTTCTTTTGAATTTACAGAATTCTTTTCACATTGAATCGTTGCTATAAAAACAACAATAATTATAATTACTAATTTTTTCATATTCCTCTCCATTTTCATTCAATTGCTGTTAATCTGGATTCAATCAATTCCCAGTTGTTATTTTTCCGTTCCAGGTAAGCATCACCAAACTGATAAAACACTCTGAATGTCACCAAAGCTTTGTTAAAACTATCATTTATATAAATATTTTCAACTATTGGCATTGTTGCTTTGTGGAAATCATAAATCCAATGATGATGTGTCAATTGAATTGCCTGACGTAAAAATGTAACACGACTATCAAGATCATCTTTTGGTTCATTTAAGTCATGAAAAAAGAAATCAAAAATCAATGATTCCATCTCTTCTGATAAAAACACAACAGGTTTGGTCAAGGCATTTCCTGAAGGACGAAAATCACCTATTATATTTTCAATTGCACTTACACCAGCATAATAATAAAATTTTGGATTGGTATCTACAATGGTATAATGCAGGGAATTTTGCGCCACAATATAACGGAAATTGCTTTCGAAATTTTCATGACCTCCACCTGTTATCCGATTTAATTCTTCAGGTGAGTAAAATTCATTGAAAATCTTATAAACTTGTTCAACTGTATCGGAAAAAGTAGATATTTTATTATTTGAATAAGAAGGTAGATTGCTTTTCCAATCTCCAAAGAATTCATTCAGTAATTCCTGGGAGTTTTGCTGATATGCAGTTTCTAATTGTTGAGCAAGTTCTGATACTCCAGTGAAATTATCAGACGATACTGAATTGCTACAAAATATCAATCCAATTATCATAATTACTAACATGCAAAATAATTTTATCCTCCCCATGGATAACCCTTTCTAAAAAAAGTAATAATACCTGAATCTTCATCATTTAATCCCAGCACAAAACTTATAATTTCGTTATCCTCATTCAGATAAGGCTCGATAAAAGTAAAAGAATAGTTACCCGGTGAAATATCAGTAATTTCGATGGTCAAATCATATAGACAATTGCAGTCACACATTGATGACGTCTCACATTCTTCAATCAGAATCTCATTATTGTCTTCTATAATCTCTGTAAATAAATCTCCCGGACAGCAATTAAAACCAGCATTTATGTGTGTCAATGTTAGTTTTGATTTGCCATCGTAATGATATTCAATTCCAGTTAATGTATCTGGCAATGTTTCTACTATTTTTGATAATCCTGTTATTTTGTTGAGCAGTTTACAATTGGAAAAGGATTTAAGTTCTCCAAAAACTTCAGTTTTGCTTTGAGTATTTGACTCACAAGAAATTATAAGGAGAATCCACAAAAAAACAATAATTCTTTTCATTTTAGTCATCTATTGTTACAAGTTTAAAGTTGTATCACACAAAACTGAATATTCATCAAGTCCATAAGCATTGATATAAAGATTGATGTCTATTTTACTGTAATCATTAATATCAAATTCATAAATACTTTGATGGTTGCAAATGCAACGATAATGCGTGCAGGAAGTATCGTTCAGAAATATATTAATTTCATTATCATATAAAACAAGACTATCAGAATACGCAGACCCACAAGTATTTTTAAAATTGATAATCAATTCAAGTATGCCATTTTCATAGTTATAATTGATGATATTATCATTATCTAATTGTTGTTGTTCATCTAACACTGTGTGACAAGGCAATTGCTCACTATTTAGTGATAAAATTTCATTATTTCTGCTTTTAGTATTTGATTCACATGATATGATGAATGAGATGATCAGTCCTGTTAAAATAAGTAGTAATATTGTTACTTTTTTCATTATCAAATTCCTTAATTAACTTCTATAAAGTATATTCCATTGGATGTTCCCAGCAAAAGGTCGCCGTTGTTGTCCTCGCAAATATCCCAGACCGCTTGGCCAATCTCAATCTTGTCCCAGGATTCGCCATCAAAAAGCAGTAATTCATCCATGTTGGAAATCCAGATAATTCCACGACTATCAGTAATCATTTTGAATGGAAAAAATCTATCACCTTCAATAATACTAGGATCCTTCTCTTTCCATGTGCCATAATGATTATATACAAATATTTTAGGTAAATCATCAGTATAAGCAATACTAGAAATGCTATAATCACAAGTCAGCCAGAGGTTCTCATATTTGTCAAAGGCTATATTATTGCAATTATATAAATCAGCATTTTCAAATTTAGTCATATTCTGATCATTGATTTTATATAAGCGATCTCCCACAACCATCCAAAGGTTGTTATTAGCATCTATCTCCAGGCTTCTGGCAAAAAGATAAGTCACGTCAAATTCTTCAGACCTAATAGTTGAGATATTATTTTGATCCAATTTATTTAATCCGCTATGATCACAATACCAGATGCAATTATTGTAATCTTCTTTAATGGTGATAACATTATTGCTTCCATGGGAGTTTGTACTGTCGATGTAAGTAAAATAATTATCAGCATATTTTATCAAACCATAATCAGAACCAAACCATAGAGTGCCATCACTGCCAGACGTTATTTCGAAAAATTTTTTGCCATCAGACAGATTAGAATTTTGTGAATTAATTTCTGTCAATTCATTATCGTACTTGTACAATTGATTTCTTGAACTAAACCAAATTGCACCTTCATTATCGATGTCCAGATTAAAGACATTTTCTATTTCAAGGATCAATTGCGGTTCTTTTGATACATCGTATTGGGTACCATTTGAATCACATGAAATGAATAAGGTGATTATTAATACTGTCAAAATAAAAAATAATTTGATTGATTTGATCATGGTTTGTATCCTCCCACAAATTGTAAATAATCAGAATGATAATTCTGTAGATAGATAAGTATTTGTTCTTCATCATATTTTTTTAGAGGTGACAAATCAAATTTCAGTCTTTGTGTTATTTCAGTTATACAAGAATCATTTTCAGAATCGTATACTAAAAATAAATCACAGCCTGGAGGATTAGTTTCTATTACAGGAGCAGAACTATAAAGTTTGAAGTTATGAGAGTTTCGCTCTCCCTGATAATTCACATCCAAATAGATTTTATTTTTTTTGACGAAAGTGGTATTAATGGTAAAAGGATCTTTAATAATATCCTCAAATCCAAGATCCTGGATGCTATCAACCAATATTATATCGGGAGTTTTATCAGTTTTCGATGGGCCAAGGATATTTGAGCAGTTGATTAGCACGGTAATGAATAAAAGGATAAATAATTTTGTTGGTTTATACATTATTACCTTCCAATATTTTTGTAGGATATTTCAATGCCAGAATCTTCCAAAGCATTGATAAATGTTGAACTATTGATTATTGAATTTGCTTTTTCAGTCGTCCCATCCAACCTGAAAAAATCAGATCCATATTTTACCAATTGAAGAGACTGAGCCATGCGACCACCACTTGGTGCAGGCCAGTATTCACCAATTGAAAACCTTTTATTACCTAGTTTTATTATAAAAGGCATATCCCGAATTGAGTTTTCTTCACAATGTTTTGTTAGTTTGCTTAATGCATCTTCTTTCAAGAAAAAAGAATGACCCCGAATAGGATTTTCATCCAAATAACGAATCTTGTATTCCAAAATATCATCAGATGAAATAGTTATGCAATTATCTAAATTTATCACATCAATATCAATCTCTTCAATTTTTAAATAAGCGATTGATGTATCTACAGAAAAATTAAAACTAAAGTTGCTATAATCTGATTTTGTTGTTGAGCATCCAGAAAGAAGGAGCATCAAAGAGAACATAATAAAAACATTTCTCATAAATATCCACCATTAGGTTCTGGAAGCATTTGATATCCAGGATCATTTTCTAAAATACTATCTAATAAATTTGTTATTTTAGAGATTCTATTTAATTCCAAGGAATCAGTATTATACAAAAACCATTTTACAGTTTTATTATTATTAAGATATTTTATCTTTAATGATTGTAATCCGGGATCAGGATCAAATAAACATGCAAGTGAATCAGGCCGAATAGTTTTCAAAGTATCAGATAAATTAAAAAAATCAATTTCATTTACAATCTTAATTAGAGTATTCTGTTCATCTTCATTGTACCAAAAATCCATTGCAACAGTACCATCTAAAATAAGGTCTTTGATGCATTTCAGATTAAAAGTATTTATCTCATCTTTGAAATTGTATTTATAGTGGATTTTGATACTTTGAAATACTTCTTTTCTATCAAATGATACTAATGGAGTACTTTTTGAGCAGGAGGTAAAAAAAATCCCAAAAAGTATGAGATAGGATAAGATAAACCTCGGACTTCTGTAAGAAGTCGGAGGTTGTAGAGGATTACCACCAACCTCTGACTTTTTGCAAACGTCCAAGGTCTTTTTTAGCATCAATGATTTTCCCATCATTCTACCACTGGATTCACAATCTTTCCACAAAACAAAATTGAACCGGATTGTTTCTCATTGATAAAGAAAAGGAATGGTTTATTGAAATATATAAACTTTTCATCACTGACTGATTCAAAGTTCATCTGCACAACAGTAGCTGCTGCTGCTTCAGTTCCTTCTTCATTGACCTTAAGGAAGGATTTCTGTTTCACATTTTCAATCCAGACTCCGCCATCCATTTCATTAAACATTTTGGAGAAGTTGGCCCTATTGGGATCAAAAGCCTCAATAATCCCCATTTCTTTTAGTATATCATTCAGTTCCTTTTCATACTCAATTTCCATTTTCGGTAGTGAGATATTGACGGAATCTTCAGTAAAATTATCAATAATATCCTGAATTACATCAGCATTTGCTATTTGTACAAAATTGTCAATGGTTTCAGTTTTAGGCATTATAACAATCATTGAATAATTCTCATTATCATAAGGTAATTCTAAAGCATCATAATCTGTTCCCTGGGTGAAACTAAAGTTGCTTTTGATATTCATCATTTCACATAATACATTTTCTCCGTTTTCGGGATAAAAATGTGAATCAGTTGTTTGTTCTTCGTCAAATTGGTATTTCCAGGCAGCTTTGAAGTAAATTGCATTGATAAGAAACATGCAAGCATTGGGATCTAGTGTTTTCAGCAAATCCTGAATACGGTCTTCGGTCTGGTTTTCCACCCAACTGTTGATAGTTTCTAATGTCCCTTGCACATCGCTAAAATCAAGTGCCTCAACCTTTGCATTAAAGTAATCTTGATTCAACTGTGTGAATTCATCCTGCAAAGAGAATTCATCCCTGAACCAGATGGAATTAGCGAGATTAAATTCGACTCCTTCACTCACATCATAAAGTTCAGCAATCAGTGCGGCATAGGAAGCATTGATTTGGTCTAAATCAGAACCGGAAAATCCCAAAACGTTTTTCATTTCCTCAAAAGTGTTTCCACCTGCTCCGTTCATAGTCATTCCCAAAGCAAAAGAAACGGAGACAGGAGATATAAAAATATTCCCGTCTCCATCATCTTGGGTGTCGAGTGTATGAAAAAGTCGCATACTGAAATCATTGTTTGATTTTATCAATTTTGCCGGAATTTCATCCAGCGAATATTTAATAACATCATCATCTTTTTTGCTTTTATTCCCTGTGATTTCAGAACAACTTGCAAAAATTAACAAACTAAGAATTGTAACAAATAGTAAATTTCTCATTATTTTCTCCTCTATAAAATAGGATTAATTACTTTACCGCAAAATAGAATCGATTCAGATCGTTTTTCTCTGATCAAAAAGATAAATGGTTTGTTGAAAGTAAGGTAAATTTCATTATTATCATCGCCACCGGCAGATTTATAATCCATAACAACAACCGTCGCAGCAGCTGCTTCTGTTCCCTTTTCATCCAGATTGATAAAAGATTTTTGTCTCACAAGTTTTATATATATTCCTCCAGCAAGTTCATTGAACATCTTTGAAAAATCCGCTTTATTTGCATCAAATGCATCGACAATTCCCATCTCTTTGAGTATGTCAGACAATTCTTTCTCGTATTCTATTTCAAGTTTTGGAATGGTTAAATTTACAGAATCCTTTTTGAAATTATCCAAAATATCATTGAGTCTTGATCGATCGAAATCCTCGATGTAATTGTCAATTGTATTATTGGGCTGGATCATTATCATAGCATAATTTTCATTGGCATAAGGTAATTCCACTGCTTGAAGTTCTGAATTCTGAATATATTTAAATTTACATTTCTGACTCATCATATCGCAGGTTGTGAATCCTGCATCATTTAAATAAAATGGTAATTTCTCAGTAATATCTTCGTCAAATTGATATTTCCAGTCTGCATTAAAATAGATGGCATTAACAAGTAACATGATTGAATTGAAATCCAATTCATTGGTAAAATCTTTAATCTTTTCATTGGTTTGATCTTCAACCCATTTGTTAACAATGTTTACACATTCACTTTTTTGACCAAAATCCAATGCCTCAACTTTTGTATCAAAATAAGATTTATTGATTGATTGAAAACCACTTTGAAGTGATAAGTCGTCAGTGAACCAAATAGAGTTTGCCAGATTAAATTCAACGCCCTCACTGACATTGTACAATTCTTCGATCAAATCAGCATAAGTACTATTGATATTCTCCAAAACAAAGTCTGCAAATCCTAAAGTGGTTTTCATTTCATCAAATGTATTTCCATCAGAACCATTCATTGTCATTCCTAATGCAAAGGAAACAGAGACGGGAGATATAAAAATATTCCCGTCTCTATCATGAGGGTTGAGTATACGGAACAGTCTAAGACTGAAATCGTTATTTGAGTTAATAAGTTTTTTAGGGATTGAATTAATTGAATATTCCAGGTCTGATGATTTATTGTTTGTGATAGTGTCACAATTAATAAAGAATAGAAATAGAATTAGTAATATTTTTTTCATTGAATCTCCTCCGATTAAAATCACAAATAGTAATGCCAATATATATGCCATTAAATTTTATCGAGGTAGGAATAATATTTGGTATCAGATTTCTGAGGGTTTTATCGGATTTCTGAGGGTTTTGTAAACTTCCAATAAATATGATGTTTTCTCAAAAAAAAATAGACATCAGCAATTTTGTAATACCAGATGCCTATTACGAGGAGGATGATATTCAATGAAATAAACTATTCCATTAAATTCATGTTATTTTATAATAGCAAATTTACCAACTTTTTCTTTACCAGATTCTTTTGATTTCACGTGGTAAATATAATATCCAGCAGCAATATCAAGTCCTTCTTTTGTCAATAGATTCCACTTAACTGTACCATTACCTTCAGAATTTGGATTTAATTCATCCCCATTTTCTGTAGAATTGTTTACATCTATTTCATCCACTAATAGACCTGAAATAGTATAAATTTTGATATCACATTTTGCAGGAATATTTGTAAAAAGAATTCTACGTCTTTGGTTAAAACCTTCATTCATCACTGCGGGTTCCATTTCATTGGTTATGACATATGGATTTGGAACAACTTTGATTTTGGACATATCGTCTTTCAATTGCTTTTTGTCAAAATCAACAGAATGGTTTGTTGTGAAAAAAATTTCATCTTCTTCAATAAATCCTCTGTTGAAAATTACTGCATAAGAATCTTCATTTTCTGGAGAATTGTTTGTACCAATGAAATCAAAAGCAAAAGCCATTGCTCCCCAATTGTTTCCATCTGGAGTCGTTGCTCCTACAAAAAATCTATCAGAATCCAAATCAACACTTCCATTTTGATTCAGGTCGTGGACAATTACAGGTAAATAGTAATTGTTGTACATATCTTTTACAACAAAAGATAAATCCTGATTGAATAATAATTTATCAGAACCAATTTTTTCTCCATCAGTTCCAATTATATCACTAATATTTATGTTAACCTTATTGTTGCTATTACTTGAGAATATGATTTCACAATCATAGGGTAAGTATCTCTCTTTTGCTGGTGCATTTGTTAAGTTTATTTTACCGTCACCAACTCTCCATGTAGAATTGACAAAATCAACATCAAAATTGAAAGATGGAATGTAGTATGATAGTCTTAAACCATCAAAACTATCACTTTGCAATTCTGATCCCGTAAAGATTCGATAATAATCGCCCGGAATATCTTTATTCGAATAGTTAACAATATTTCTTCCAGGAAAATTTGTATAATCTTCTTTGTATGTCAATGAATTATCCGTTTTATTAAAAACATTTATACCTGTATTCCAATAAACAATTCCATTTTTCACATCTGGAATAGCTGTTGATATTACAGGAAAAGTAACCTTGTATTCATGTTCGCCTTTTACATCTTTTTCACGAATTATTTCCGGTATAATATAACCATTTCCAAAAGTATTGTCTTCAATACTTGCAATACCGGCAGGTACATATCCTGCTGCTTTTTGATGCGGTGTAATGATGGCAACATTTTTAGAAATTTCAATGACTTCTTCAGATTCATTTTTACGAATAATGATTTTGTTTTCTGAAGGACTTATGCCATCACCAACATTTGGTAATCCATAATCATATGCCACTAATGCATAATAATATTTTATACCATTTTTCACAGTAGTATCAATAAAACTGTGAACAATTCCGGAATTTGATCCAAGGTCATATCCTGTACCATTTACCATACCATAATTGGCAACACCATAGTTTTCATTGATCAAATCACACTGAAAAATAGGTTTGCGGAAAACAGTTCCACCATTGAGGTCTGTAATAACCATTGGATCAGACATCATTTTATCTGTTGCACGATAAAGTTTGTATCCTTCAAAATCATTGATATTACCAAGCATCACTTCTCTGGTTATCAATTCTGATTGATTGTCCCAGGTTAAAAACACTTTACCATCTCCTGCAATAGCTGACAATTTTGGCATTACTGGAGGTTGTGCAAATCTATAATCTGCTTCATATATTTTGTTGGTAACTTCGGCCAACCTTGTCAATGCAGGTGCTTGTGGATCAGCAAGTTCCAATCCAGCTAAGGGATCATAAGCATGAAGTTCTGCCAATGACATTCTTTCAGTTCTTCCCGGATTCATTTTGAACATTCCTGAACTAAAAGCGTGTAAAAAATTTAAACCGCGCGGTTGTGATTTATCATATTTATCATTTGGATCTATTGAAGTTATTCTATCATAATGCATCTTGAAACTATTTTCATCAGCAGCAGCACCAAAAGCATCAGGTCCCCAACTATAATAATCAAAACCATCACCAATATAATTAAAATTCTGTAATCCCAACTGATCAGTTTCATTCACATCAGTTGTAGCAAAATTTGGTTCAGAGCCAAGTCCAATAATACAATCAGGCCTACCATTGGCTTCTGTACCATTTGCATCAGGACTAGTATAAAGAACATCATAAGGTCCAATACCATCAGTACCTACATCATCACCAATTGGCTCTTGATAATTAATATCAAATGTTCCATTATTATTTAGATCAACCCACGGTTCCCAATCTTTATCTTCATCAGCAGCATAATGCCCTGAAAGTTTTTCATAAAGTTCTTCACTTGACAGATCTTCAAGATCAAAATATTCAACAAATTTATTAAGATCTTCTATACCATCATAAGCACCAACTGGCTGTTCACCATTAACAACTAGATTTATCCTTTTTTCATCTATAAGCCCATCATTATCATTATCAATTCCATCATTATTGATACCGGGACTTTCAAGAAAAGCAAATCCAATGACTCCTGGTTCTTTACCACCTCCAACAGATACAAAATCCTGATCCCATACAAAACACATATTCACTTCTTCAACTATCTTGTAATATGCATTATCATCTGCACCAACATATTCTTCGCCACCAACAGCATTATCTGCCTGGTAAGCAAAATACATATTGGGTAAAGTATAATCAGAAATATTGGTAACGTTATACTCCCAGAAAATCACATCTTGTGCTTGAGGGTTAGACCACTGGTATCCACGAACCGCAGTCCGAACTCCAATACCACCCCAGGAATAACCATTTTGTACAGTTACAAAGGGATCAATATCACCAATCTTAAAATCCTTACCCCTTGGATAATATCGCATTCCTTCGAATCGGCCTTCCCTGATTTTTTCAAGATCTTGAGCATCATTGGCGACAAAATAGCATGATAAATCAGCTTTGAATACATCTTGCCCAAATCGTCCATTCCAACTATTTTGAAATATTAATGAGTCCATGCCATTTTTTCCAACAGCAGGCCAACCATTTTCCGGCCAACTATAGGGTTTGTCACTCATTGCCGGAGTTTCTGATGTTAGACTTTGATAGCCTCCCGTTGGATATTGTGCCCATAGAACATCGCCTTCGGGAGAATCTTCAACACCATGTCCCCAAATACGAGTATTTGTCTGGACATAATATAGTGAAACAACATCATTATGATTTTTGGCTTCCTCAACATCTTCTATTACAACATTGTTTACAGTGTCAAGGAATACTTCTGCACCAATATGAAACCAAATGCCGTCATGAGATTTTGTTGCATTATAATTATTTGGCCAAATCGCAACAGGATAACCCAAATCACAACAATATCCTAGTTCAGTTGTATTTCGATATTCCAAATATACTCGATTACCATCCATATACCCTTTTTTCATGTGTCTAGGATCACCAGCACCATCATTGGGTACATTTGTTTGTCCCGAAACAATAAATGTTATAAGAAGGAGAAGGAAAACTGATTTTATATAGTTTTTACTTTGCATTGTACATCCTGATTTTGATGGAATTATTTCAATTTAAAGGTCTCTATCGAATGATGACCAATCTTCAATTTTTTCATACTAATATTAGTAGCATCTTCTTCGATTCCATTGACTGTGCTAATTGATTTAATATCATTAAAAAAGTTTAACTCAGTTGCATGGTTTTTATCATCCATATTATAGAGACGAACAATAATATCATCACAGTCTTCCGCTTTTTTCAGTGTTGAAAGCAGTACTTTTTCCTCAGTTAATGACATGAAACTATATTGTTCTGGCAATGAGCCTTTTTGAGATTTTCCCTTAAAAGTAAAATTGAAAGGATTATTAAAACTTTTTGCTTTTGTAAATCCATTTTTCCAACCCTTTTCATGAGATGTCATTGAAAATTTGAAATGATGATCGCCAGGTTGCAGGTACCAATTCCCATTGTGATGACAGCTTTTTCTGGAAGCCAGAAGTATCGGTTGCAATAAACAACTATTGTTATCTAATCCTGTTATATCTTCATAATCCCAAACGGAAACACAAGAACTGAAGGTAACTCCAAAATCTTTGTTATTCGCTGAAATCCAATCTAACACTTCTCTTGGATGCAGATCATTAGCGGGTTGTTGATACCTCTCTCCTGCTGCTCCTGGAATTTCATCTTCTCCAACAGTGACTTTGCCAAAAGGTACTTCATAGGTGACTTTGCTATCCTGATTTTTGATTGGAAATGCTAATCTATATTCACGATAAACGGTATTATCCCAATTTAAAACATCCACTGCAAAATCAATTTTTTTGATATTGTGGAATATTACAACCGATTGTTCTAATACACAATTTTCCAATCTTGTTTTCAATGTGTATTCAGAAAATACTGAATTGTCATCTTTTTTAACCCAAATGGATTTATATTTAGAAGAACGTTCAAAGAAATCTGTTGTAGATTGCTGTACCTGATCAAATTCTCCGGCACCATTTCCTACTGATGCAAGACCGATAACTTCAAATCCCAAAAATTTATCAGTTCCCAATAATTCTTCACCTAATTCATTATCAAAAATTGATTTAATTCCACCGTTGACGAATTCAATTTTGTAAAAATCATTCTCAAAAGAAGTATCTGTATTTTTGTTTGTTTGCTCAATTTTCCGACCATCTTTAACATGATATGTACTATATCCTAAAGATGGCACAATAGCGTTGAAACTCACTTCTACTGCTGCAATTGATCCATCATCATGGTTTGCTAAGACAGAACAATTTGAGAATACTTCATCATTTTTAGAATCAAGTAATATTGGCCAAGTCATCTCACCTTTAGAAAATTTTAACTTTGCCCTTGCAACATCCTCTTTTTCCTGTGTCAGATTGTTGAATAAAACAATGCTATTATCATTTTTAATTTCAATTTTACTTGCAATGTCATTCAGTTTTTCATTGATAATTTCTTCAGCAGTTGCCAACGCTAGTTCTGATTTGGTTTTGAATAATTGGTCAGTAATGTATCCATCCTGTCCGCCAAAACCATGATCCGGATAAATATGATTCAACCAGGCATCATTCAATTCATTTTGTGGATAACTTGAAAAATCCTTCTCCAATAAAGAGTTGATGGTAGAAAAACTCTCAGCTACAGGTAGCAATCTTCCACTTTCACGACTGGCAGTTGCAAGACGATAATGTGAAGGTCCATGAATATAGAGCCAAACATTGGGTCTTTCACCCATTAATTCAGGAATATTTTTTCCCTCAGAGAAAATCTTTTTCATAACCGGCTGGAATGTATTGTATTGCCATTTTGGAAGACTGGATCTCTTACCGTCAACTGACAAATTATCCCATGATTTGAAAAAATTATCAAAATCTTTAGGTACTAACATATCTGATGAAAATAATATTGGAACTTCTTTTGGTAATTTTGCATCAGCAAATATTTTTTCATTGGAAAGGATTTCTTTGGGTGCCTGTGAAATAATGACTGAAGCAGGGCTTCTCAAAAATTCACTGGCAGCATGATAATGTCCCGGTGAATGAACACCCATTTTTGATCCATCAGGACTTTTCCACCAGAAAAAACTTTTTTCATGACGGCTGATAACCATGTAATCAACGCCACATTTGGTTGCAATCTGTGGCATTTGAATGGTTCTGCCGGGAACATCAACATTGAAATATACTTTTGGATCAATCCCTGGTAATTGTTTCTTAAGCCATTTGCGACCAAAGTAAAATTGTCGAATCAAACTTTCACCGCGCCAGAATCCTTCATAAGGTTGATTATAACTAGCTCCCCATTCCAATCTATTTTGTTGGGTAAATTTACGGATTTCATCGATTGAGTCCGGATGTCTATCCAGATATTCATAAAGCATCAATGCCTGTTCTGCAGAATATTTATAATTTGGATTTTCTGCCAACAATTTGAAGGCTGGCGAAATAATCTGTTTGTCTCGTTGAATCTCGCAACTTTTTGGGTCATCCATCCAGGCAATATCCTGGTGGCTTGAAGAGATCAAATGAATATTCGCATCCTTAAAACTGGATTTTTGTAATTTTGCAATATTGGCAGCTAAATCAGAAAAGTAAGATTCACTATATTCGATCAACTTTTTATTGATACTTCTTGTTTTGATTTTTCCATCAGTGAAAATTTCCATCGTATTGTCTTCAACTGATTGAATTTTATCCATAACTTTTCCACCAACTTCAATTGTAAGCGGATAATTAATAGTTTCAATTTTTCCAATTAAAAAGTCTTCGGATGCTTTCAATGTAACTGATTTACCATTTACTTTGATATCTTTATTTGCATAGGACAATGGTAATGAAATCGAATAATTATTGTCATAATTTACAATTCTATACCACTTTCCATTTTTTGCAGTATACAATAATTTATCAGAAATGTTTTCAGCCATAAATGTCATGTACCAGGTATGCAAATTTTCATTTTGCCCCATTACAGAAAATTCCATTGGCTGCCCTTTTTCCAGATAGTTTTCAGGGAAAGTA
>Ga0070729_10001425_pt1 | contig 36971 bp, 53 predicted proteins | sample tdDd472_FD_66725 | JGI IMG/M metagenome (GOLD analysis project Ga0070729, IMG submission 66725) | Marine sediment microbial communities from the Atlantic coast under amendment with organic carbon and nitrate - tdDd47.2 | ecosystem: Environmental > Aquatic > Marine > Coastal > Sediment | place...
TACACAGGTATTTATACCTGAACTCCCATTCCCCCTTTTTGAAATAATGATATCATTGGTTTTCATTACTTTTTATGCAAGAAATTTAAAATTTATGACGTAATAATTTAAGAAACAAACTATAATCGCAAAATCGAATTGTACCCTCATCTGAAAACAAATTGCTCCGATTTTACCGCACGAAGGTATATTATTTAAATATTCTATCAAACAGCACACCTATTTCCTTTACCACTGCTTCTGGCACATCAGCGTGTATCGCATCAATCCAGTATTTATTATTATTATTGTATGAGCGCATTACCATGCTGTTCAAGTTCTTACCTTGAGCCTTAAAATGGCCTAATTGTTTTTCCTCTAATTCATATAGGGCCTTCTTGAATTGGGCGTCTTTTTCTATTGGTGTCATAATATCATGTATTTATGTTAAATTGCCACAAATTTAATGTTTACAGCAATCAAACATCATTTAAACTATGACTAATAATTTCACACACTATCTTGAGGCTAGTTATAAAAAGACTGTACTTGCAAAAAAGTTCTATCCGGAGACTCTAGATTTCAAGAGCCTTCCAAAGAACAAGTTTGGTGTTTATGGGGCTGTACGCATGAATCCAGTAGGTACATCATATATAGTTCTAGGAGTTGGTTCAACAAAGGATTTTGATAACATATTACCAGGTTCTGATCTGACTAAATGGATGGGATCTAAAGGAGCTTCTCACATATTTATTATCATTTGTGATGATATAAAAGATGCTCATAATATAGAAATAAAGCTACTTGATGAATACAAACATGCCAAGCAGCTTAACACAGGTGCACTTTACAGGCATTAAACAGTATTTAAACAATCTTATAATTAGCCGTTAGCACTTCAACCTTACGCTTTCCTGTAACCCCTTTGTTTACGCTTACATTCATTTCTTTGCTGGTTCGGTACCATTTGTTGGCCTTTGTATATTCTGTTAGTATTGGGCTTGGATAGCTGCTTAACAAGAACTTTCCTTCTAGTTTTGAAAGGGTGTTTAAAAGCTGTTTAAAGTCTTCAATTGTATAACCATCGTAGTGGCCACAATCACTATTATAATACGGTGGATCGATGTAAAAGAATGAATCTGGAGTATCCCGGCTGGTTATGATCCTTAAGGCATCTGTACATTCGATTTGAACATCCTGGAGCCTATAAGCAAACTCCTCAGAGAATGCCTCTCGCTTATTCATAACCTTCTTACTTGTGGTACGTTTCTTCTTATCATAACCCCAGGAGCCATCTAACATGGATGCAAAACCTTGAGTAGCCATTAACCATAAAGCCCAGGCTCGTTTGATTTCACTGAACATATGAGGATTATTGTAGATCACTTTTGCATCTGCAAAAAGTCTCCGAGAGTGCAGGCTGATTCTAATTTCCTTCTCCAGGCTTACAAACTCATTTTGTACTACCCTGAAAAAGTTAATTATTTCTTGATTTGTATCGTTTAATACTTCAACCTGGCTAATTGCTTTATCCTTATTAAAAAAGACTGCTGCACCGCCACAAAATGGCTCACAATACAAATTGTGCTTAGGTATTAACTTGATAATTTTTGGAGCTAACGTTTGTTTGCCTCCATAATAGGAAAATGGTGGTTTCATTGTTTTTACACATTTTAAGTTTATTTTTTGGTTTTATTTTCCCTTAAAATGTTTATACATTATAGCACAATAAATTTAGCTATTTGTATTAAAAACCAATAAAATCAGTGGGCTTGAGAACCTCTAATATCTTTATTGGCTGCGTCCAACAAATTCTATTTATAAGAACCGTAATTTTAGCGTAAATCCAAACTTCAGTTCCTAAAATTTTATATTGTGCAACTGTCTTTGAAGCCAAAGAAGAACCAGTACTTGTTTGCAAAGACCCTGAAGAACCAATGAATTCAATTGTTGCTTCTGGGTCATCAACTGAAACTTGCATTGTTCCGTTAACAATGTCAACACTTGGATTTGAAACGCCGTTTGATTCTTGTAAAAAATCAGAATTTGCAAAAAATGACCCCCTTAATAATGACAACCAAATATCATTCGGGTCTTTACCATCAGAAAGGACTTCAACCCAACCCTTCTTTAAGTGATTAAGACTGTGCATATCATCAACAGCAATTGCATAAACATTTTGACCATTATTTAACAACCTTTTAAACCCTCTTTCTGTTTGTTCAAAATAATCAACTGGACTTGTAGGTGAGGATGTGCCATTGATTACTTCGGTAAATGAAAGGCCACCGTCAACTTCATCTAAATGTGCATCTTCACCACCTTCATCTAAGTCCGTATGCGCCCAATTTAAAATACTATTTCCGTTAGTATAAAAATAGGAATACAAACCCAAAATACCATCATTACCAGTATAAATATCTGAACAATTATAAATACAATGATGTGTCCAAGCCTCTGCACCAGTGTCATTATGTTCATACGAATCACAAAGCCAAATTAATTCATTGCCAGCGGGTTCAGTTGTAATATAATTATGGTCAGTAATTGTACAAAAATCATATCCTACACTTTTAAAAAGTGCAACAACTTCATCAGGCGTAAAAATACCGTCTGAATTTGTACTATGACAATGCATTTGCCCCCTTAGCCTGTGTCTTCCTTTGTATTTATAAGGATTATGAATTCTTATTATTGTACCGTTATTGTAAATTGTTCCTTCTTGGACAGAATTACTATGTAATAAATCACCTTTTGACACAACTGCACCTTCATCAATTTGCTCTGAAATTAAACCAGTTACGGTAAATCCAGTAGTATCAAAATCTGAAACTATTATTGTAGTATCTGTGCTTAGTTTAATTAAAAATGCAACATATTTAGTGTCTTCTTGAAGTGTAAAAGTTGTTGCTGTTTGCCATGCGGTATAAAAATTATAATTAAGACCAATTATAAAATCAGCATAATTAGCAAATTCTATAACAGTATATTCATAACCTGAAGCAATTGTAATCTCAAGCGTTTGACCACCTTTGAATTTATATATGTCTCTAACTGACAACCTTGTTGTTGCTGAAGTAAATCCCTTTGTTAATGAAAATGTTTCCCTTGCTATAACTGATAAATCTAAAGCACTTTTTTTGATGCCACGGATAACCAATTCAATATTATTATAATAACTTACCGCTAATGGGGAATTATCTATATAAGCAAGAATTACAATAAAATAATTAGTTGCAGTGTTGAAGGTATGAGTTGATTCTGTTGACCAATTAATATAAGCTATTGCGTTTTCGCCCGAAACAGAATCAGCATAGTTGGCAAATTCAACAATGATGTAGTTAAACAAAGCATTTATTGAAATATCTAACACTTGACCACTCTTTACTCTAGGAATTGTTCTAACAGCTATTCTACTTGAAGATGATACAAAACCATCAGCAAGAGTCCAACCATTTTGTGTTATATTTGATAAATCTAATGTCTCCTTTATTTCATAAATACTCGGTAATGCGCTTTCAATACTGTTAATTAAAGAATTAGTAATATTTAATTCATCACTTAATTGTTCAATATCAGTTTGTTTTGCAACATCATTAAAACCATTGGCAATGATTCCTTCAATAACCAATTCAGCATCATCAAAATCACCAATTAATAATGTGGCGGCATCTATTCTGCTGATAAATATTGTTATATAATTAGTATCTGAATTTAGGATTGCGGATGCATCGGTGCTTAAAATATAGGCTGTGTGATCTGTTCCATCTACTGAATCTTGATAATTAGCAAATTCAACAATCGTCCATTTATACGCAGCATTTATTGAAACAGTTAATTCCTGACCTCCCTTTACTTTTGGAATTGTTTTTACAGCAAGCCAAGTAGTTGTAAATTCAAAACCATTTGCAAGCGTCCATTTCTCACGTGTTATATTTGATAAATCTAATACACTGGAAGTACTTTCATAAACACTTGGAAGTGCGCTTTCTATTTTTAAAATATCGACTTCATTTTTAACTACATCAACTTGTTTTGCAACATCACTAAAACCATTGGCAATGATTCCGTCAACTACCAGCCCAACAGAAGTATAATCACCCACCGAAATAGCCGAACCGCTAATGCAAGATAGAATTATTACAATATAATTTGTTTCATCTAATATCTTATGTGTTGTATTTACCGACCAATCGATATAGGCTGTTTCATTTTCGCCCGAAACAGAATCAGCATAATTAGCAAATTCAACCATCACCCATTGAAACCCTGCATTAATCGCAATATTTAATATCTGACCGCTTTTCAACTTTGGTATTGTCATCACTCTAATTCTATTTGCGTGAGAAATCCAACCACTAACACCAGACCATGCACCCTGTTCAATATTATATAAATCCAAAGTACTGGCAGCACTTTCATAAATACTAGGTAATGCTTTTTTAATTTTATCAAGTTGACTGAAATTAATTGCGCCATTTGGTAAAATGCCCGGTGCTAAATTTGAAATCTTATTCCCATCAGCATCTAAATCGCCACTCAGCACGCTCATATTAGGATTACCATCCGTTTTCTCCCAAACTGTGAGCTCAGCGTTATATGTTAGCTTATCGCCTGCGTTGGCGGCTAAATTGGAGTAGTTTACATATGTGCCGTTTGATTCGCATTTTACCCAGTGGCCATGACCAAAGTTTGATGGTGTGGCAGCTGATGGTGCAACTACGCCTCTGTAATTCTCTGTATTTGCAACTTCGTTTAAGTCAACTATTTTTGATGTGCCTTCGTTCATTGTTCCCTGTTATTGAATTTCAAAAAAGATTTCTCCGTAAAAGTGGTACGATCCGGCTACTAAATTCTCACCACTATAAAGTGAAGCAATTGCCAGGTGATTTGGGTAAGCCTCGGCGCTTACTTTGTACAAACCCTCTGGAACTGTGTTATCGGCAGGTCGTACTGTTATGTTTGGTATAATACTCGATACATAAATTTCGCGCTTGATAGTTATAGCTCCTGGTATCTGGATTTGTATTATTGGTCCTGGAGCTGTAACTGTAACCGTTAAATCAATGGCTACGAATGCTCTTTTACCTGAGGCTTTATACCTGATTTTGCCGGAAATAGATGTAATAGTTCCCTCACCGGTTATGGATACATTACTGGATGTAAGAAGCTGCTCTGTCCATGCTGTAACTGCCGGTGGTTGATATAAATTAAGTCTTACACCTAGTATGGTCATTACGTCATCGATATTATAAAGTGCGGTGCTAGCTGGTTGTGAAGACCCGGAATTTAGCACAGCTCTTCTGATTTCATAGGTCTCATGTTGACCGGCATCCTCAAAGGTTTTTAATCCCTCAGGGGTTTGATATGTGATTTCTTCAATGAAATATAGCCAGTTAGAATCATGTACAACACTGTGAGCTTCTACATAATATATCTCATCATTGAAATACACAAAGCCTTCGGTACATGTCCAAACATCACCCTGCTCAGTATCCTCTATTGTGCAGCCGAATAATATGGCAGCTTCAGCAGATCCTATCAGTGTTTTGATTGTTGCTTTAAAGGCTTCTTTTTGCGCGTCATCAATCCACCGGAAGTCATCCAGGCGTAGAGGCATCCCTCCTGTATCGGTTGTTTTTAAATGGTTCATATTGTGTAATATTTTATTTCAAATTGTTTGCCCGCAAGCTTTAGCCTTGCAACCAGGGCTTTCAATTCATTTTCATTAACATTAAAGGTGTCCGGAACATTAACAACGAAACCCACAAATTCAAGTGATTCTGAACGATTGTATATGTACACTTCATCAAAGCCGGATTCTGAGCTATTATATATGTAAGTATCATCGGCCAGCTCGGATGTGTTATTGATATATGTTTCGTCGAATTCCTGACCATCGGATATGTAAATACCGTTTCCCTCATAGTCGGGATCCTGATCATTTCCGTTTGGGTTGAAACGGTTGTTAAGTATATGCTCCAGATAAATAACCTGGCTGTTATGGGCCAGAAAAAACAGCTTTTCACTCCGATATAAAGCAAAACTATCTTTCATTTCCTTGATCTGTGAAACAAATACCTTAACCCATGCAATTACTTTCTCCTTTCGCAAATTTAGCGGGAGCAGCTTAAGAAAAACGTTATAAAAGTTACTGTTAAACATTAGCCGTGTAAGTAATTAATGAGCTTAAATCGTTGTCGGGATCAATAATAAAGTACCCTGAATAAGCTACCAGGTTAAGGACTATATCGGAGTAGCTGTTAGCACCGTATTTGCTTTGCGCAGATGCACGGTTAAAATCAATTACACCGTCAGCAGCTCTAACTGCGGCATCGCACTCCTCGAGGCGGAAACGACCGTTAAAATCAAGATTCTCAATGTAGTTGTTAATGGCTACTTCTACGGGCTTGATAGTAGAGTCACTAATTAGGGATCCATCGGCATTTATAACCAGGGGATCATAATAGATCTGATAAGCCAGCTTAAGCAGATCCGGATTCTCGTTAATGATATTAATAACAACACCGGCATCTTTATACTTTTGCCAGAAGGCCAAAAACGCTGTTTTTTGTTCAGCGCTCAGCGGAGCTAATGAGCCGTTATTTGTACGGGCCACCTTTATCGCAACTATACCGTTATTTTCTTCAGTAGCTGCTCTGGATATAATAAGTTTGTTAGCGTCGTAGATTTCATATTCATAACGGCGGGTTTCACTATTCCACACGAGCTCGTCACCATATTGGAACTTTTTACTTTCCTCCTGGTACCATCGGGTGGTATGAGCCATATGGGCGGCGATATCTGTTTCAACTTCTGATTTGAATACATACCAAAGGCCTTCATGTAACCAAATGGCAACGGCCACAATCCACATAAACAGCCTCCATATACCTACCTTGCTGGAGCTGGATAAATCATCAAGTAAAGTTTGGTGATCATCAAGTACAGTACTTGGATTGCTGTTGTTAGTATACCAGCTGTTGAGTGTGCTCATTTCGGCTTTTTCAATGGCAATCTGATCGTATATTTCTGCTAGCGTTCTCTGTGACATCGTTACACCATTATTAATACTTTATCAATAGTACCGGTGGTTGCTGAGCCAACGGTAAGCTTTACTCTAACATATGAAGTTACAAGGCCAAGTATTTTAAAAGTATGTGATGGCCTTGTTTTATCAAGTAACCAGGTAGCCTCCAGAAGTGAGCTGAAATTAACTCCGTCAAGGCTCGTTTCTATTTCAACCCTTACGTCATCGGCATCGATATCGGAATAGTTGATTTGAATAGTACAGTCTTTATTAAGGTTATACAACCTTATACCGTCGAATGTTTTGTCGCCACTTGTGAGTGGGTAATTATAAGTTTTTGTTATCATTCCTCCATCGTTTTCACAGTAAGCAAGGAGGCCGTCAATATTGCCGGTGGCCGGTGCTATGCTGTATTTATTGTATTGCTCAACAACCGGGTAGCTGCTCACATCGCCCTCGAGCTTTACAATAGATCCGGATTCGATATCACTATCAAGCTCCAGAGAGGGATTGGCGGCCATCAATTCAAAAACGCCCTCAATAGAGCCATACTCTTGTATGGCTAAATCGAAGACGGACTGATAACGGTATGTTGTTGTATTATTCATATTCGGCATTGATAATTGTAGTGTTCCATGTTTCCCCGGATATCTCAGCTACGTTCATTCCATCAGCGGCAAATTGCTTTTGGATATCCTGGTGCATCTCATGTATTGTGGCATCATCCAGCAGATAGTTTCTTATTCCAACACCTACCAGTGGGTTTTCCTTAAACTCACCTTTCTGGCTGATTAAGATTAGCTGCTGATTTTGTAAGGTAGCATCACCAACCACAAAATCGCCATTCTCAACCTTGATGTCGAAATTTTCATCGAGCAATATATCAATAGGGCTAGCCATGTTTTACTTCAGTATTTTCAATGTGTGATTTCTTTGTTAATTCCAGATTGGTACCGAACCAATTTGCGGCAATAGTCTTTAGCGCTGCACCCCCGTCCTGAGATACCGGTGACCAATTTTTAAACGCCGTTTTAAGGCTGTTTAAATCCTTCTCTATATTATTTAGCCTGGTTACATTATCGGCTACTTTTACAAGGCCTCCAAACTGATCACCACGCAGCTTAATACTCTTTAGTTTTGTGAATAGTGCAACAAAGGCCCACTGGGGATCATTATTTACAATTCCAACATAAACAACACTATTTATTTCCGGCTCGAGCAACATCCCGGTTCCAACTCCAATACCGGCTGTAAGGTGTACCTCGTTGTGTGGTGCTAGATCCTCATCCAAAAACTCAACGTTGCATGTTTCTTCTGTTAGATCCACGCTGATAACCTTAGCCGGTTGAACCTGGATATTAATATAACCCTTTACAAAGTCCTCCAGTAATTTTCTCAATTTTTCTTCAGGTGTCATGAGGCCCTCCTTCCTAAAAATATTCGTCTACGGAAGCCACCAGTACCGAAGCTTGTAACGGTTCTGTTTATAAAGTGGTTTCCTTTCCTGGACTCAAAACGGGGATCCTCAATTGCGGCAACCTGGCCATGTATACAATATGGAGCTCCAAAACCAAGTAAACTACCCTCAAAACCGTCATACTTTAGATGCTTGAGCGTTTCCTCAGCCTGAACGAGTAATTCAGCCTTTGTACTTAAATTGTAAAAATGAAGGGTTTTAAGGGCCCCGTCCTCATCACCGGTTGTAGCCTCCAGCTTTGTATTATTTGGCAATAGAGAAATAGCCTTTATTTTAAGCTTAACGTCACCAACCTTACGATAATTTAACCTGGGGTTGATCACATTTTTTTGAAGGTTGTAAACAACTTTATCAGCGTTTACAGCGGCTGAGTCAGATAATGGTAGCCCGGCGAAAAGAGTATCGCCACGAAAATAAACGTCAAGGCCATAGGACTCTTTAATTTTCTTCAGTGCATAGGCCACGGATCCTTTACCGTCAACCTTAAAATTCTTTAAGTTAATGTCAGGTACTTCAGCGTTTATTCCCGGTACCAGGATTTGAAGCAGGCTTTTTAATGTACCTGTATGATTAACAGGGCTGGGCTTTTGCTGCTTTAGCTTATACATACTATCCTGACATAAAATTTCAACAGGGATATTTGGGCGTATCTCACTAACATAACCTGTAAACTCCAGTATCATATCCGGGTGATATCCAAGATGTATTTCAACCTGATCACCGGTGTTTATCTTTGAGGCCAAATATTCGCCATTATATTTTTGTGGAAGCCTAATAATAGCAGTGTCAACCAAAGTGGCGCGACTGCTATCGATTTGCACATGGTTGACATGGTTAAATACGTACTTACCTATTATTATTTTACATTGCAAAATCAGCATTACACGCCCTCCCGTAATATTAATTCAACCGGGCGATCACTCCAGGCATTAATTTGATAGGCCTGTTGGCTTTGGTGACCGGCAATGCCGAATATGTTATATGATTCAATCACAATATTATTAATCCCGAATATGCGGAAAAGCTTATTTACCACATCATGCATGCCGGACGCCTCACATATTTCGCGAATTTTGGCAACATCCTCCTCGGGGTAATCATCGGACTGCTCATTGGTGATAATCCCTTTTATAACGATCATATAATCATTTGTGGAGATCTCCTCTTTAACGGTACCTTCTAAACCGGCAACAACAGTTTTAACAATATTCTTACCACCTGTAAGTGTAACCAGTGGCTCATTTGGAAGCCAGTAATTATCAATTTTAACGGGCATATGGATTTGGGTACCGAAAATGCTTTTTATTTCATAGCTCTCATCATCCTGATCGATACTGGTTGCATATGTATCAATCTCATCATGGGCCACGGAGTCCTTAACCTTTGGCTTGGTTTCAAAATCGGGATAGGTGCTGCCTCTTACTCCGAAAGCTTTATAATATAGGTCCTTTAGTGATATCATTAGTTCATTGTAATTTGCTCAGCTCCGCCAATCGCGCGAACCAATGTTTCTGTCATTTTCTCCTCAATCTCAGGTGTGGCCTCAGTTAGATTGGTAGTATTTATATTGATACTCTCATTAAGCTTAGCTATATGAAAGGTGATACTCGTGGCTTTGGACCCGCCACCGGATACTTCACTTAATCCGTTTGAAACTTTACCGGTTCCACTACCGGTTCCCCCTGAGCCCTTTGTTGAGTTCTCCGGAACAACCTTAGTGCGCTCCTCAACTTTTTTCAAGAAATTAGAAAGAGTTTCAACCTGTTTTGTATATGCCTGTTTGAGCAGTTTGGAGTCGGCTCTTTCTTTTACCTTTTCCTTTGCAGATGAAATATCACCCCTTATCTGATCTTTGAGCTTATTAACTTCTGATAGTGGTGTTTTTGAATTTATATCACCAATGGCGGCCTCATACTTTGTTTTTGAGGCATTGGCTCTGGAGTTAATTGCATTTTTTCGGTTTGTAGAAACATCATCATTATATTTTGACCTGTTGAAAAGCCAGTTCCAACCAGTACCAATTTCATCCATAAATTGGCGAGTATTGTCTAATAGTCCAATACTAATTAATTTTATTCTATTCCAAACGGGCAATATCGATTGACCAAGACCTGCCCATGAGGCACTCAATTTATTTGATAGCTGATCGCTTAAAAAAGTAGCATCTTTGATCGCCTTTTTATATGCTTCAAGTGAGTTATATGTAACATTATCGAATTGCTTAAACCCGGCAAGCATTTCGTCAGCAGAGTTTCTAGCTAGGTCTAGCATCCCACGTATACCTTCAGAACCGCCAATTTCTTCTTTGAGAGTTGCAAACTGCAGATCACTCATGGCGCTGAGTTTTGGTATTAAATCCTCAAGAATTTTATCAACCCCACGCATTTGGCCTTTAGCGTCAAAAACACTTACGCCTATTTGCTTAAGCCCCTCAAGTGTATTTTTTTTAGTCAAATCCTCAAAGGCCGTTTTTGTCATTGTCGCAGCAATATTTACATTCTTTTGGGCCTTTGAAAACACGGAAAACACACGATTGGCATTGTCAAATGATTGTCCAACTGAAGCAGCGGCGTTGGCATATTCAACCTGAACTTTGCTTAATTCATCAAATGAAGTATAGCCAACGTTAACAGTTTTAACCAAACTTTTAAGGTAGTCTTGAACTTGGTTGACCTTAAAACCGTAAATCTCCATTGCCTGGGCAGATCCGGCAACTGTTTTATTGAAGTCGGCTCTCATTACCTGAGCGAATGATCCGGTTTGACCTACAATACTTTGAACCACCGCTCCATACTCACCCGTTATTGACTGTACATCATAAAATCCCTTACTAGCTTGCAAAGGATTAAACCCGGAATTATAGCTGGTTTGTAATATCTGGTTTTTGAGCTTCTCCATTTGCTCAGGGCTTTTGTCCAGGTTAAGGTTAATCAGTTCCCTAAACTCATTATTAAAAGCAATTGCCTCATTTTTGGCTTTGTTTAAACCACCGGCCAATAACATTGCTCCCCCGGCAGCCAGCCCAAGAGGATTGGTTAAAAAGCGAAGCCCGGCTCCAAGTCCGGGTATCTCAGCAGTAGCCCCTTTGAGGCTGTTTTTTAATGAAGATGTTTTTTTGGAAGCACCACCAAGTGATTTGTCGGTTTTAATACCAGCGGCGCTTATTTTGTTGAGCTTACCACTTAGGCGGTCATCCCCATAAATTCGATATGTTAATTCGCGTAAGTTCACGGTAAGTATTAAATTAATCCTATGTCTTTAAGGCCCTTGAGGCTTTCATCTTTTTCTTGTTTTCTGACCCAGATTAGATCGTTCCAGAACATCGCCCAGGTTTCATCGTCGAGCTCATCAAGCTCTCTTTGAGTCATCCGGTAATAATACCTTAGCTGAGCATTTATTAATCGCCTGTGCGATGTTCCACGGTTTACCTGCCAGGCCTCTATAACTTTTTTAAGGTTGCCTCCTTAAATTCAATCGTTTTGGTTAGCTGTGTTGATGCGGCAAGGAAATAGTTATCATCGTTAACTATTTCCTTATCACCAGCCAGCCAACAGCTTTTAAGAATAACCTCGTTGAATTTACTCTCGGCTTTCTTACTTGCTGCCTGTGCGGCATCAAGTACATGGCGGGTTGGTGGATGTAAAAAACATTTTTTGTCCTCTACCTCAATTAGAAAGATGGTTTCATATTCTTTTTTAAAACCATCAATCTGCTCCTGGTTTAAGTCAGTTAAAGTATTATTATCGAACGGTACTTTTTTCATAAGGCAATTGTATTATTAAACATTTAACTTTGGGATACCGGTTGTAAGAGCCAACTCAATGGTCATATTACCATCTTCGGTGCTCATACCTTTTTCCCAGTCGGTGACACGGCAAAACGGTACAACATCGGTCACAGGCACACCACCTGCAGGTGCATAACTCACGGTCATTATAAAAGGTACCCAATCTGTTGGATCCATTCCCGGAGGAGTAGCTTTTTGCAAAGCTTCAAATTCACTTTGCAGAATAGTAAGTTTACCGGGTTTGGCATCCTTTTTACCTCGGGCCATACTCACCGGTTTGTTTCCGCGACCGTGAACGTTGGAATGTTCCTTTGTGGCACCATATCTTACATCTACAAAACCCTCAAGCGAGATGCCGTTAATTACTACCTGCATATCCTCAAATGCATATTCGTTTCCGTTGATCATTATATTAAGTATTTGCCGGATTTGTGAATCCGAGGTTAACAACGATTTCTTTAGCAATCCCCATTGGGGTAATTTTAAGCTCTACCTCCAACTTATCAGTTGAAAGTATATTCTGATCAGGGTTAACGTAAACACCAACCCCTGATATTTCCTTTTTGGCCAGCATATTAGTTTGGATAACACTTTCTCCCCTGGACTGGAAGTTCTTTATAACTCCAACCTCAAGTTTACCATCTGCGTCAACCTCAATTTCATCAAGGAGATCCTCGATATATACCTGGCGAATTAAACGAGCTGCTTTGTCGATAACACGGCCACGACTGAGGTATGAATAATCATCCGCAATAGGGCAAGCAGCATGTCCCATATTAATGTAATAGCCGGCTTTCCCGGTATGCTGCCAGCAAAAGATATATCCTTTATCATGCATGGCCACAAGATCGGTTTCGCTAACCTGGCTAATATTTACAGCATCACTAAGACCTGCCTTTGTAATTGGGAGCTTCCCTGTTCTCACTCTTCCCGGATCCCGTTGCACAGGATCGGCGGCAAGGCGGCCAGCTATTAATGCAACATTTGCATAAGCTGCATACTCAGCCTCGGCAGCTGACACATCGGGATCGGCACTAATAACGATACCAACCCTGTTTGCATTTGGTCCAAGGCTGGAGCTTCGTAAATCAACAAGATCTCCTGGCACTCCCTGATAGTCGCGACCCTCAATTAAAAATGAAATAGGGCGGAATTTGGAGAAATTTTCTACCCATAAGGCCTGCGCGTTCACAGCGGCGGCCACTACGTCATCATCAAGTCCCTTAAGAACTGTAGCCGCATATGTAGCGTCAGGAACTCTGGTTATGATAACCATACGAAGTTCACCCTTGAGCTGCTCAATGAGCTTTGCGGCGTACTCCTCTGTTTTATCACAGATATCTTCCATAGTTACGGTGTTAACAACAACCATAACATAAAGAGGTGTACCGTTACCAGCAGTTTCGTAAAAGTCGCTAATGTGTTGATACAGCAAAACTTTATTAGTGCTGTCATAGTCGGCATCAATGCCATCTGCTGCGGCATCTTCAGGCTTGTAGTAAGGTCCCAGGATATCACCCAGAGCAAACTTATCTGCTACAGCAACGCCGGAACCGATAATGGCAGATACTCCATCATTGGAGGCAACTTCTCTACCGAGGTTGCCATTGGTCAGGTTTATATTAACATCAGGTCTTGACATGATTTATATTTTAACGTTATGAAACAAATTGTTACTTACCGAGTGCTTTTTTAGCAATAACAAGCTCCGCCTTTAGTGTATCAAGTTTGTTATCTTTGGGTTTTATACCAAGATCCCTTACCACTTTCAAGGCTTCGGGTTGCTTAAGGCTTTCAATATCCAGCTCGCGGAGTTTCTCCTGAGCAGCTTTTTTCAAGGCTTCAGCTTCCTGAGCGGCTTTGATTTTATCAGCTTCCTTTTTAGCTTTATCATCACCCTTTAAGGATTGTGGAGTTACTGTGAAACATTTTTGTTTTGTTTTGGCAGCGTGATCCTTTGCAGGGGACTTATCCAAAAAAACATTTTTGTCTTCAGTAATATAAAGCTCTTTCCGCTTTGGGTAAAGTTTAAAATACTGTTTTCCTAATTCTACTAATTCCTTGTTCATGATTATGATTTTTTACGTTTTACGATCATTTTATTTATTCCCCTCAATACAAAATAGAAGGAGTATACAGCAAGTGCCAAAGTTTCAAGAAGTGAGATGTACTTTTCTTTAACATCAAAGCCATCACCAATGGCCGAGTCCAATACAATTAATAATGCAAGGAAAATACTCAAGAATATAAGTGTCATTGGCCTTATATTCTTACTTAGCCATGAGTCGGAGTTCATGTCAGATGCATGACGTTTTGTGCGTTCCTGCTCACCCTGGATATCGAGCTGGAGTAACTCCAAAGCATTTGCCTTTTGAGCCGGGTTCAAATCGGAGGATCCCCCGATAATTTCACCCAGTTTATTTAGCATCTGTACACCTGTAAGATTACCTGCCATATTTAACAGATCAGGGGCTACCTCCTGAAGAAATACCCCAACTCTTGTTTTTCCGTGTTTATCTTTAAAGTCGCCCATTATTTAAGTTCTTTCGGTCCATCCCGGGATAAACTTCTCCTGGGTTAGATCCTTATTTGTAATTAAGTCGTATCGTTTAAGCTGGTAATAATTTAGCCATCTTAATATCCATTTCAAAAGTTTTTCACTATTACGAGAGGCAAACCGCGCAGTATTAAAATAACTTTTGTATGCCTCTTTGGTGATCAAACCAATACCCCCGTCAACTTTTAAATCGGGATAATCCTTTTGATTTCTATTAAGCTTATTCAATGCCTGCTGTAAATATTTAGCAGATGTACCCACACCCTGATTAACAGCTGTGTCAAATAGCTCAGAAGCTATAATAAAGTGAAATGAGTCACACTGTAATGGAAGCCAGAAGTTCTCATAATAAAACTGCTGAACATAATTCTGCATACCTGTATTTCTGGCCAACGAGCTGTTGATATTGGCAAGCCCGTATCTATCCTTGATCATATCCAGTAACTCCCAGCCTTTCCAATGTGGCCAATGCTTACGAGCAATTCCTTTATAGGTTTCACCACCACGATCATCAGGATCATTAACATAACCTCCCTCATGGCCAATTGTGATATTGTATGCCTTTAAAAACTTATCCATTTTTAATCTCAAGGTTTTTAATTCTATTACTGTGATCGTTAAGCCGGGTCTCTGAGGTATCAACTCGCTTTGAAAGGGAATTGATTTCACCAGATTGTTTGATATTAGCCTCTGATTGCTTTTGAACTGCCTCAATTAGCTGATCAAATTTTTTATCAATCTTTTGAATCCAAGTTCTAACTGACCACCAACCGGCCATCATTAAAAAGCCTGCTAGCGCTGTTAGTATCCAAACCTGAGTTTCTGGTGACATAGTTTCTTTTTTGTTTTAACAAGGGGGAGCTAGATATTAATTCTGCGCATCTATTACTCCCCCCCTTTCCTTTCTGTGGTTGTTTATTGTAGCGGTGAAGGGATTCGAACCCCCGACCTACAGGTTATGAGCCTGTCGAGCTGACCTCTGCTCTACACCGCAATTATCCATTTTCGGCCTAGTCGGCCTGTAGCTTTCCGAGACAGTGATATGTTGATCCTGTATAGATGTACTCGAACAGTTTAGTCTTATTTGCTAGTACGGAATCAGTGGTTGCCGTTATATTAGTACCGAATGTCATAACTCGGTTACTGGCATCAGCAGAAATAGCCAGGACAAGCCTGTCACCAATTACTGCATAGGAATTGTCTACGCTCCAGGTAATATTTGTATCAGCCGAAACTGTATAAACAGTTAAGGTTGCAGCTGGAGTTACTGACACAGCCACAGCCGATGTCAGGGTTTCACCTGTACGCGATCCAAAGGCGTACTTCTTTTGAGCCTCTACCTGTGTTGATACAAGTAGGGCAGTAAGTACAATAAAAAATGTGATAATCCTTTTCATAAGAGTATTTATAAAGTGATTGGTTACTAATTCACAAGGGTTGAAACAATAGCACCGAAGCCAGTGTTTTTCTTTGGTAAACAGATATGATAGATTCTAAAGCCTATCACGCTTTGACGGTATTGAGGATTATCCTCAGCCTTAGCGTGATACATCTTAGCAGTACCACGAGCTTGAACCGCACGTTTGTTGTAATACACAACTGAAGTTTCAAGATCAGTTGCGGCAGCAGCTGCAGAGCCAAAGGCTTTCTTTTTCTGAGTACCTGAGTTAAACAGTGGGTTAGTCACAAACTGGCTGATTTTAAATCCGAACATATCGAATATCTCACCGGTTTTTCTTTTATACCACTGCTCTTTAAATGACTGAGAGGTCATTAACAAGTCCTCAACATGTTGGTTACAAAGAACAAGTTCCCTACCTTCAAGAGGTACTTTAAGATCGTCAAGAGCCTTTTTCATTTTAATGATATCAGCAACCGCAAGACGCTTTCTGTTGTATGTATAGCCAGTACTATCTCCCGAAGTAAATAATACAGGCGTATCGCTTGTGTCTTCAAGTGGGCAAAGGCTGTGGATTGATTTCTCAGCCGCTTTTTGTTCCAATGACTCCCTATGCTGTTCAATAACTGAGCCCGGTTTATCATATGGAAGTGCCAGCAACTCATCATCTGTAATTATTGTATTCTCCGTTTCCAGCTTATCAAGTCCTATTGGAATGTCTGAGTCCTCTCGCTGTGCGCTTGCTATAGGGTAAACTGTATTATTAATTAACACATCAGGGTCAACGCCAATTTGAGCCAGGTGAATTACATTATTCTTTACATACTGGTCTTTTTTTCCAATTCTACTAAGGAAGGTATTAGCGTGCCTAAAGCTTTTTATCAGCTCACCTGTCCATAGCTCCTTTTGTAAGGCCATAAACATAACCCCCGTTGGAGATGGGATAATCGATAAAATAATTGACAGGCTTATCATTGAGCCGAATGTAATAGCCGGGTTAATGCCTGCACCGGTTTCAAGCCCTACAGCCATAAAGGCCGAGAGAATCATTACTGTGATAAAGTTGATGAAAGTTTTCATTTCTTTTTCTATTTGAGTTTTTTGAACGTTTTAACTACTGTTTAAATAATTATTTAGGGTACTTGCCTAGTCCTCCAGAACAGGTTCCTCACCATATTCTGCTTTATAAAGAGCTATATATCCCTCCCTGTTTTCTTTTTTGTATTTTTCAAGAGCTGGAAGGCCCTGTTCTTTCAGTTTTGCCAGAGTAATCTTTTCGCCACCTTCAGGAGGATCATCTGAGCTACCGTGATTAATAATACTATCAGGCTTAGCCATCACAGGAGTTGCGTCCAATACATTTTTAAGCGTATCGTAACCCGATGTTTTACCAAGGGTGATAAATGTTTCACGCTTCTCGGCTGTGAACTTTTTATCCTGGTTATCATCAACCAGGGCGATGATTCTGGTTTCAGCCATTTTATCAACTTCCAATTGCAATTTTTCATGCTTACCTTTATAATCTTCAGCAGTTTTTGCAAGTGTTATTTTACCATTAATTGCGCCTATCACGCTATCATCGGATGCGTTAGGATCTAATCCTAATATGGTGGCAACCTTTTGTTTAAATTCTGACATTTTTGTATCGTTTTTAGAAAGTTTAAGCAATGGTAATACATCATCAATATCCTTATCAGGATCATGTGAAAGTCTTAGGGCGTTGTTGTTGCCGCCAATATCCACAATGCTAATTTCCTCCAGGGCAGATTTAACAACCGTCCGCCTTGTTTGCCCTGGTAACAGGTATTTCTGATCTTCACTAACTGTAATGGGATCCAGTCCGGGTGAACACATGTTAATAAATCCGCGATCAATCTTACCCTCTATCTTTACTGCAAATTCATCCTCCTGGTCAAACTCAATATCAGCCATTAATTTACCGTCCTCTTTCCATAGTTTTACAACCTTACCAATTGGCAATGATTCAAAGTCTTTATGCTGGGTACTGTTCCAGGGCTTTGGGCGGTGGTGATACCACAATACAATGGGGTTTCTTTTATATTGCTTAACGTCGATACCGGCAGTCATAATTCTGCTGCCGTAGGAGTTTAGTATCGCTTCATCGGATACCACAAATGGGTGTATCTTATTTTCTGACATTCGTTGCGGATTATTACCGTTTTGTAGTGGCAAAAGTGAGTTATACTATTTAACTATGCAAATCATAAATAACTTACTGTTAAACATATTACACCTACTGTACTATATTTTACTTTAAATAATAAAAGATTATTTTTTCATCACACTAACCATGATATTTGCAATTAAAAATTGCAAATAGGATACTATGGCCGGCAGAAATGAGAATAAGAAGGAACTTGCTTACCTGCTTTATATGCAGGGCGTTACTCAGAAGGAAATTTGTGAGCGCGTAAAGATTGGCTCCAATAAAACCCTCAATAACTGGATTAAAGCCGGTGGCTGGAAAGAGAAAAGGGCAGCAAAAAACATCAGCCGTACAGAGTTGATTAATAAAACCCTTTCAAAAATCAATGAACTGCTTGATCAGGAAAGCGAATCTTTTAATGCTGATAAGCTTAGTAAAATGGCAGCTCTTATTGAGAAACTTGATAAACAGGATTCACCTATTGTTATTATGGATGTGCTAATGTCCTTTGGTAAATTCCTAAATCAGCTTTCTAACCACAACAAGGAAGTAGATCTTGATTTCATAAAAAAAGTAAATCATTACCAGGACCTTTATATAACAAGAAGGCTAAATGAGTAATCAATCGACAAAACATAACGAGTGGAAAGAATGGTGTAGGATAGTTCAAAATGCTACTCATATAAATCTGAAGGAGCCCGAAGACATTCGTAATAAGCGAATAAACAAAGCTAAAACAGATTACGATTTCTTTGTTAACTACTATTTCCCTCATTATGCTACTGATCCCTGTGCTGATTTTCACATACGTGAGGCCAAAGCCCTTAAACGTGATCCTAACTTTTTTGGAGTTTGGGAATGGCCACGTGAGCACGCAAAATCAGTCCACGCTGATGTAATTTGCCCAATGTGGCTAAAAATCGATGACGAGCTCAGTGGGATGGTGATAATCGGAAAGAATAATGATGATGCTTGCGATTTATTAAGTGATATACAGGCAGAGCTTCAATTTAACCAACGATACATTAACGATTTTGGGCAGCAATTTAAGGCTGGTAACTGGGAAGATGGTAATTTCATTACAAATGATGGCATACAGTTTCTTGCGCTTGGTCGGGGGCAAAGCCCAAGGGGAATACGTAACCGCGAAAGGCGGCCAAACTATTGTGTATGGGATGATTTGGACGATGACGAAATAGTAAATAACCTTGACAGGGTTGAGCGTGTTGTAGATTGGTTATTGGGATCTCTTTACGGGGCACTTGACATTAGGCAGAGCCGGTTCCTGGGAGTTGGGAACAGGATCCATCCAAAATCTATACTTGCTCACGTTGTTGGTGATATCGATAATAAACCAAAGCGCAAGGGATTGCACCACTCTAAAGTTCAGGCAACAGTAGATGGAACTTTTACAGGTAAGCCTACCTGGTGGCAGAAGTTTAAAACAAAACACCTTCAGCAGCGCTTTGAGCGGATGGGGTATTTTATGGCCCTGAGGGAGTATTTTCATAAGGCTGTTATAAAAGGTAAAATTTTCAAACAGGAGTGGATCCACTGGGGGCGTATTCCCAAACTCCAACAAATGGATAATATCATAGCCTATTTCGATCCATCATACAAGCCGAAAACAACCAACGATTATAAAGCTATTAAGGTATGGGGTAAAAAGGGAATTAAGCTGTATTGTATTGATGCTTTTTGTAAGCAAACTTCCATCACAGAGGCAATTAAGTGGTTTTATGACTTTCATGAGTCGCTTCCGGAAGATGTTATTTGTGAATACTGGATGGAGGAAGTGTTTTTACAGGATATGTTTTATGCCGATTTTGAGCTGGAGGCCAAAGAGCGTGGATATTATTTGCCCATTCAGGGAGATACTCGCAAAAAGCCTGATAAGCATGCCCGTATTCAGGCTATTGCACCATTATGGGAGCGTGGATTAGTAACCTATGACATCAGGCAAAAAAAGAACTTCCATATGCTCCAGGCAATTGATATGACATTGGGGTTTCAAAAAGGTGCGAGTATTCATGATGATGGTCCTGACGCTGATGAGGGAGCGGTTTGGAAGCTACAGCGAAAAGGACAAACAAGTGAAAACCCAGCCCGTACTGGAAAACGAAACCGTAAATCAAGTAAAGGATATTAGCTATGTATTTAACAGAGGATGACTATAAAAAGCTTATCACGGAGGACGATCGTGATGTTGTTGAGCAATCGGATGACACCACCAGAACCGATGCCGAAAAGGCAGCAATTGAATATATAAAAGGGTACTTAAGGAGTAGGTATGATGTTGACACCCTTTTTGAAAAGACAGGCGAAGAAAGAAATCCTGCCCTATTACTTTTTGTAATGGACGAAGTATTATATACGTTGCATTCATCACTTCCCGGTAATATGATGCCCGAAATTAGGCAGATTAGGAAGGAAAACCTTGACAAGTGGTTAAAAGATATACAAAAGGGCCATACTCAACCTGACTTTCCTACTATCGATAGTGATGATGCAACTGATTTAGGAAGCCCTGTAAAATATGGGGGTAACACAAAGCTGGGTTCATCCTGGTAAAAAAATTAATCAAATGGAATTTTTTAATCGTAAAATAACCTGGGGTAAAAAGGAGCTGAAGTTTGGTGATAATAGAAATCACCCAAACGCCCTTAACGATAGGGATAGGTTACTTCTTGCAAAGGAAATTGCCGGTAAAAAGAAAGTGCTAATTGAGCTGAAGGAGCAAAGCCAGACATTGGCGCAGAACGAAATAGCCGACTGGAGAACCGCAAATCAGTACGCCCTAAATCATGAGAACCCCAAAAGGTTTAATCTATATAAGATCTATTATGATGCAATGCTTGACGACCACTTGTTAGGGGCAATTCGTAATAGGAAACTAAAGGTAATGCGCACTAAATTCAAAGTTGTGGATTCGGAGGGGCAGGAAAACATTGAATTAACTCAGCTTATCCAGGGCAAATGGCTTAAGAAGTTTATGAGCTTGTCTCTCGACAGTATCTTCTGGGGTCATAGTCTTATTCAGTTGGGTGATATCATCAGGGAGCCTAAGCTTAAATTCACTGACCTCGAGTTATTACCACGTCCACATGTTATACCTGAATATCACGTAATAATAAAAGAGGTAATGGATGAACCAAAGGCTGGTTTCGATTATTATAAACCACCGTTTAGCGATTGGTGTATTTCGGTTGGTGATCCTAAGGACTTGGGGTTATTATTACCTGTGGCAAAAGATACAATTTCGAAAAAGTATGCCCTTCAATTTTGGGATCAATTTGCGGAGATATTTGGCATGCCGGTTAGAATTGGTAAATCATCTACGCGTAACAAAAAGGATCTTGACAATATTGAATCGATGCTTGAGGATATGGGCTCAGCTGCATGGGGCTTATTCCCTGAAGGTACCGAAATTGAAATTGTGGAAACAAAGCGCGGTGATGCATTTAATGTATATGATAAACGTATTGGCCGGGCAAATTCAGAAATGAGTAAGGCGATCCTTGGCCAAACAATGACAATGGATGATGGCTCATCACAAAGCCAGGCAAATGTTCATGCCGATGTTGCTGAGGATATTGCAGAGGCTGATGCCGATTTTCTAAAGGATGTTATAAATGATGATTTATTCCCGTTATTGATCAAACACGGGTGGCCATTAACCAACTTTTCTTTCGACTGGGATACAACCTATGAGTATTCTCCTAAGGAGATGCAGGAAATTGAATCAATGTTACTGGACCACTACGAAATTGACCCGGACTATTTTAGTGAGAAATATGGGGTTACAATCACCGGTGTAAAACAGGTAGCCGCTTCCACTCAATCGGGGGAGGGCGACATTAAAAAAAAAAGCTAGTAAGGCTGGTTCATAATCCGGAGTACAGCTGCTGTGATCATGAGTTAATTCAACTTAGCAAGGAAAGTGATAAAATTGAGCAGTCATTTAACGGCATTTTAAGGAATATTTGGGACGATCGGACTACCACATTCTCATACTCCTATTTTGTACAACTAAGCGAAATATACCGGGATGCCTTAACCCGTGGTTGGAAAAATGAAAAGCAGCTACAACTACTTAAAGCACCCAATACCATAAAAACTGAGTTTGGATCTCCTGATCAGCTGGCATTAAATATGTTTGAGCTGAACCTTTTTAAATTCTCGGCGGCCAAATCAGCTGCGGCAGTTTATGAGCTTAACAAAATGGCTAAGGATAGCGATACCTTTAGTGATTTTAAGAAAAAAGCCGCAGTACTAAATAACCAGTACAATAAGAACTATTTGCGTACCGAGTACGACTTCGCATGGAATACCTCCCATAATGCAGCGGTGTACCACTCGATGCGTAATCAAATGGATGAGTTCCCAACATGGCAATACTTAACGGTTGGAGATGACCGTGTAAGGCCATCACATAAGGTACTGCATGGTATGAAATTTAAGGCTGATGATCAGGCATTTGATAGTATATACCCGCCAAATGGCTGGGGCTGCCGGTGCTATGTAAAACCATTAAGAGGAACGCCTACTAAATATAGTACCCGTAAGGACGCAGAAACAGCACTTGCAAGAACCCAGGTTAATGAGTCGGGAGATAGTGAGCTTGATGTAATGATCAAGGGTGGGTTCAATAAGAACCGGGCAAAGATCCGCACCATATTCGATGAGGGAAAATTCTACATAAAGCGTAACCTGGCACAAAAGCTAACATATAAGGATCAGGATCTGGAGGCATATTCAAAATTGAATAAAAAAAGCTTCCCGGAAGTAAAAATACAAACCAGGGATATTGCCTATGCCGAAAAGTTATTGGCAGATAACGCAAACTTATTTGCAGATTATGCAAACAGGGCCATCGAGTTTAATGCTAAAACACTTAAGGCACATTCCAAGGCCGACAGGCTAAATATTATTGAGTTTGTTCCCGAAGTATTAAAAACTCCTGATGAAGTATTTTTAGCAGAAAAGGGCACCTCAAAAACAATACAGTTAAGACATATTAAGCATTATCGTGACAGGAGTATTATTACAGTTAGCGACATTACAGATGACGGAATGAAACTAAAAACGTGGTTTGAGGCCGATAAAGATAAGTTTGATAGAGACTGGAGAGCGGGAATACTAATAAAAAAAGCTTCTAAACATTAGAGACTAGCGTCCGGATCTTACCTCGGAGTCATACTCATTGATGGTTAAAAGCTTAGCGGATACAAATATACAACATATAACACAGTTTGTCAAATGACTATAAAACCGGCATTTATATACAAGGGGCGGCCATACAGCTTCTCGAAGATAAATAAGCATTTCAAGGCTAATTCTGAAAAGCTTATGCCAATACTGGGACAAACTGCTGTAAACTTTTTTAAGGACAGATTCCGGGCACAGGCATGGACCGATAAGCGGGCGGAAAGATGGAAATCAAGGAAAAACAGAGAAAAGGGTAACCGCCGTGCAATTCTTACTAAGAGCGGCCGGTTAAAGAACAGTATTCGCTTAGCACGCGCATCCAGGAGCGAAGCTCTAATACGAATTCCTGTTAAATATGCAATTGCCCACAATGAGGGATTCAAGGGCAATGTAAAGGTGAGGCAGCACCAGAGAGTAATAAGGGGCCGGGTTACCGTTCAAAGTATTTCTACAAGGCGTAAAAGCACTCGTAGGGTTGCAATGGGAAGTACAACAGTTAAGGCCCATACACGAAAAATGAATATGCCACAAAGGCAATTTGTAGGAAACAGCCATACCCTCAACCGTAAACTCGACAGAATAGTAATTTATAACATTGATAAATCGTTTAAATAATGAATGCATTAGGAGATTTTTATAAGCTGTTAGCAGCACGACTGCTCAACATTAAAGATGAAAATGACACAAGTATCATTAAACATATTGACTTCTGGAATCAGCAGTTTAATGAGGATTGGAAAGCGCCGTTTAATTTTCCGGCAGTATTTTTGGAGTTTAAAACAATCCCCTTTCAAAGTACCGGTAAGCATAGGCAGCTGGGGCAAATGTATTTTGATTTACATATTGCAAGCTCTACAAAAGCAAAAAGCCAGTATAGTCAGCAGTTTACCGACAGGTTTCTCTCTCACCTTCAGCTTAACGATTTAATACATTATTGGCTGGCCGGATGGAGTGGCGAGTTTTTCGGATCTGTAAGCCGTACAAACTTTGCCCACGACCATTACTATAGTGATGTTGTAGAGCATATCCAAAGCTTTAAGTGCACAATAACCGACACAACGGCTATAAAGAGTTATACTAAGGTTGAGGGTGACTTACTTATTGTTAACCTTTAGTTAGCTTGGTTTTTTGTTTCTTCTTCCTTCTTTTTTTTAATATCCTTTTTTATTTTGTAGTGGTGCATCTGACCAAAGCTAAATACATTTGCAATCATATCTTTCACAGAAAAAAGCGAATAGAAAAAACCAAATATTAAAACGAACAGAGTGAGAAGGTTTGTAATGTAACTCACCTGGTTACTTATGAAAATAAGATCGAAATTTAGCTTAATTAGGAAATACACAAAAGAGGCAAAAATCAGGAACATTAATTGAAATAACAGTGAAAAGGCAAAAACGGAATTAAGCCCCTGGTATAAGGTTGGTCTGCCTGCTCTGGTTTTTGATAAGAACATTAAGAATTCCTTGTTACCAAAGCCAACAAGTAATGCATAGCCTGCTAGTACAAACCCTATAATTGTTGGAATAACTGAAACAGCCAAATTAACGACATCACAAATCAACTGGTAGGTATCCTCGCTAAATACTACAAATACAGCAAAAACCACTAAGGTAAATGGTAGAGGATACTTAAGGCTTTTCTTAAAGTCTTTCCAGGTGTACAGGGATAGCACACCCGGTATTCCAAATTTAATATCTCGATTTGACACAGTTACCTCTTTTTAGCAAAACTATAAAAAAAAGGTTTATCTGAATATCCCCATAATCTTATTATAAACAGAATTGTGTTCATCACCCTCTGGTGAATCCACAATCTCCTTACGGGAGTAATCCTTTGTTTCAACTTTAACCTTTTTATTATCGCCACCAATAATAGTTGCTTTTGCGTTTCCGTTGCTTTGGGATAATTTAAGAGCTCCTGTTAGAACATTGCTTTTTCGAATTTCTATTGGGTTAACATTATCGCCCTTGGCAATAATCGTCATCTCCTCCGTATTACTGATTTTCATATCTTCATCCAGCAACTCCTGAAATTCATCGGATTTATCGTTGTTACTATATGTAAGGTTTATCTCTATTGATTTAACTTCATTTGCTGAAAGAATCATATCATACCCGTCATTTGCCTGCTCAATAATAACCTGTATTTCTTCCTCCCAATCTATGACTTGCTTCAAACCCTGAGTTAAGAATTTCAGTACACCGGTATCAGATACACCTTTATTTGCAATTATGGCAAATCTGTGAGCTTCCGGGACAAAGAAATAGGAGGTTTCTTTTGGGTTGGGGTGAATATTTGGATCAAATTGGTGTGGCTCAATATCATTTGTTTGATCATTATACACTTTGTCACTCTCAAGGTTAGTGTAATAAACAATCTTGCCATAAATTACCTTTTCATTTGTGCCAAATTGAGTACGCAATTGCATTGACTTATCGGAGTAAGTATTTACAGCAACCTTTTGTTCATGTAAGGCGTGGATTAATTCCCTATAAACTTCCGGACCACTTCTTTTGTTTGACAAGAGTTTAATATTGAATAAATAAATAGTGAATTTGGTTGAATTAGGGTTGATGTAACTAGCTGTGAAATCCATAATAACTGCTTTAGATTAATTAATTTTTAGGACTTTACGAAAGCTACGAAAAAAGGTTACGAAAAAAAGCCCGGGCGTTTGCAGACCAGTTACGTAGAACCGTGGGCGCTAAAAAAAAGCACCCAACCCGGGCATTATTTTAAGGAAAAATAAAACCCAAATTGAGTGATTCTACGTAGTAATTGATCTGCTTCGCAAATATAAAAAAAACCCCGGATATGGGGCTTCTTATAATCTAAAGTAATAGAGCTCTATTTATTAAGGGAACACCTTCTCTCCATCATAATATATACTAACAAGATTCCATTTTCCATAAACATAAACCATGTCAACAGAATAGTCAGCTTTTAACAGTGCTCCGTATGCATTATGGGCATCAACAAAAGAGCTTACAGAAATTAAACTATCCTTTCTGTATATTCTGTTTTTAACATCCGAATACTCCGGAAATTGGGCTGTAGAAGGAGACTTTAATAATTCCTTAATAACATTCTTAGCTCTCTCATAGGCCTCGTATTTTAGGGCTCCCTCTTTTCTTATGTCTTCATAGTATTCTTGTGTTTCTGCACGTCTACTTTTAGCTTCATCATATTGTTTTGAGGACTTGATTATAACTAAAACAACAATTATGGCAATTACAATAACAACAATTATTAATACACCTTTTTTCATGACTTACAAATTTATTACACTGTAAAATTAATCATTTAAACATTGACAGTTGTTTATTCCTGTCTTTTCTGCTTGCGCGTGCATTTTTGTGGATGTGTGAAACAAGGGCATCAATCATTACCATATCCATATCAAGGTACTTCAGGTTGATATCCTTGTAATCTTCTATGCTGTTTTTGCGCAGCAGCTCCTCCATCCATCGCGATGAAACGCCAAATACATATTCCATTATCTCCATAGCAGCCTCGTGAGTAACCTTCATACTCTCCAGTTCCTTGTAAAATACAAGTATTCGTTTTACTTTTTGTTTTGCCAAATCGGGACGCTGCATGGTTTTATTATATGAATTTAGGTTCAATTAATGACGTTAATTTCCATATAAGCGCGTAGCGGAAGGTGTTGGGTTCTACTTCTACCTCGAGCTTTAGTAGTGTGTACAACGCGGCTGCCTCAGACGGGTTAAAGGTAACGGAGCTGGTTTTGTTAAATCTTATTTTTGATAGCCTGCCATGAAGCTTTAAATATAACTGGCGGCATACATACATAACCATAGTGCGGATATAGGATCCGTTTATAGATTGGTAATCCGAAGTATTGAGCATGGCCACCAATTCGCCAAGCTCGTCGCGGCTAAGTTTTATCTGGAGTCTGTCGTTAATATTCATCTTCCCACTTTTGGTTACGTAAATATGTATCGGGGTATGCTTTTTCAATTCCCTTACTATCCAAATAAGCCTGGTATTTTGGAAGGTGTAGGAATACCTTGATCCGATTCGCCTTACTTAGTTTCTTCCAAAGCTTTGAGGCCTTTAGCTTGCTAACTTTACAGCTGTACTCATTCCAAAATCGTTCAAAGCTTAAATCATCTTCAACCTTGGTAATATTAAAGGTGCCTACTTTCTCAGCTTGGGCAATCATCGACTCAATATATGGGAATGGAAATTTATCATTCCAAAATAAGTATTGAAGTTGTCTTTCGTCATCTATACCCTCTACTTCAAACGATGTTAAAAAGCCTCTTAAATCGTATTTAAACACGATCTTAGCAGCCGTTTTCTTTCCTGTTAGTATGAATTGCATATTTCTAGTTTTTAGTCTCTACTGTATTTATCAAAAATATTCTTTAGCATTCTGTAAAACAGGTAATAGAATAACAGAAATCCGCCTATAGTTACTATGGTTACAAATACAGCTTGCATTATTTTTGCAGTTTATAAGGTTCCCTTCTGTTTTTTTCTATATCGGCAAGAGTCTTATCAAGCTCTTTATGCTTGAATTCCTTTTTACACTCAATTGTGCAAAATTTCTGGGCATTGGTTGTTGGCTGGAATTTCCCCTCACAGTTTTTACAACTCTTTTCCTTGGCTATTCTATTCTGAGTAGAGCTGTTTTTTTTATTTGTTTTTGCAGGCTTCACCTTTTTTTTACCTGGCTTAGTAATGGGTTTCTCGGGCTCTGGAATTGTGGCACTTTCGAGCACTTTTTCAACAACATGAGTATTATCTTCTGGTGTCTCGATGGTAATATTCATTGTGCCCATTTCGATTTTAAGGCCGGTTTCAGTGATATTGATTAGTGTTTTCATAAAGAGAATTATTTAGTTGATTTAAAAAGAAATGCTTTTACGGGTTTGAGGCTAACCTTTTTCTTTGCCAGTTCCAGCGCCTGACGTTTATTATGGCCTGGTGCTTTAACATAGAACTCGGCTATTGCTTTACTATCGGCATATACCTTAAAGTGTATGCTGTACATTTTCTTTGGGGTTGGTTTCCTAAGTATTTTAAACATAGTTATTTGTTTTGTGATTTAATAAGTTCATAGAAATCAGCTAGCCTAACGAAATAAGGCATGTATACCTTTTTCCCCGGGTTAGATCGAAGGGTTTGTATAACCGACTCAACGTACTTTTTTGCATCGGTGATCTTCGCCCAGGGATAAAGCTGTATTTCGCCTTCAGGATAACCATTTTCTTTAAAGTATTGCTCTATTTCGTCAATCTTGCTCATTCCGTTTTTTATATGGCTGTATCAACTTGTCTAACTTTCTTACCATTTCAGGCTTTCCCGGAGTGTCAACCCGGGCAAGTAAATACTCAATCATTTTAAATGCTTCATCAAAGTTTTGTTGTGGGGTTGGTTTTTTCATCTTTACTTTTTTTATGGTTATTATTATCGTTTTCCAGTATCTTAATTGCCTGATTGAATTCCATATTACCTACTAAGTAGCCAATAAGAAAGCCAACCGCTAAGAGGCTAATTATTGCCAGTGCTATTACTATTAATAAATTTGGTTCCATGCTTTTTGTTATTAATTTGTTATATATTTTCAAAGCCGCCAGCTAACAGTGTAGATAAGCCATTAAAACAGGCCCATCTACCTTTGTTAGCTGTCAGCTACCCACCCCAACTGTTTTGATATCTGCGTGGTAAATCCTCCTACTTCTTTAAAGCGCTCGGCCAATCGTACATTTACTTCAGCTTGGGCCTTATTTACCGGTGATGGTAAAAAACGCCACCAGCGGCATATTTCAAGCCTTGAGGCCTTGTTTACTTCTTCGATTGTTGGGTATATCATAGTTATAAGTTTAGTTTTATTAATCAAATCCATTCCACTTTGTATTACTATCGGAAGCTTTTACAATTCTGTCATATAATTCAACTGAATATTGGCCACAAAAACGGCTTATTAAGTTGTTTTCTCCAGACCATGTCTCAATCATACCATTTGGCATTTTGAATACAGCTTTAATTACTTCCTTACTCCCTTTCTTCCCCAATTGAAAATCCCTTAAGTACACGCTGAAATATGTAAGCACCTTGCCATAATTAACCTTGGTTCTTCTGGCTATTTCAGGAAGTTGTATTGCATCTTTATTTATAAGAAGCTCCCTGAAATATGGCTTTAACTTGTTATAGTGCTTTTGGTTAATCACGGATTCTTAGTTTTTAAAAGTCCCTTCGTCGATAATTATCAAATCCATTTCTTGAAGCTCCATTAAACTTTTCTTGGTGACTAGGAACTGGTGGTGATTTAACGTACCCTTAGCATGTGCATCTTTTGCCACTACATAGATTTCTGTAAGGTTGGGGACAATATATTCCTCTTTATAATCCTGAGGCTTATCGTTGCACATTTCATCAGGGAAGCCAAGCTGTTTTTTATAATAGTTTCCAGCACTTGCCGCTAATGTTTTATCACTAGCATGTTTACCCCATGTAGTTACATTTGTACTTTCAGTAGAACTACAATAAGAAATTATAATAACCTGATCTTGGTTATAAAGGTCTCCAATACCTTTGGCTGCACTGATAGGAATTTTTTTCATATGATTCATATTAGTTATTAATTATTGCTCCCTCCCCGGCCTCGATCCGGGGTGGCTGCCAGTAGGGATTATATCGATGAAAAATTAAGATCTACATTTTTGTAGTCACCATTTTCGTTCTTTTTCCAAATTCGCATATAGCGGTTTGATACATTGGTAGAGATGCTCTTTTTAATCAAATCCATAGCCTCAAGCCATAGTTTGTGGGTTATCTTGAGTTGGAATAGCCCCAGTACCCTTTTGGCATCCATACGGCCTTTATCAACCTGAAAGGCATGATTAATTAACTGGTGGATATCGTTATCCACATCGCCAGTTTTGGCCGCTAAATACTCTTTAATTTTGGTGTGGGCCAGTGTAATGTGATCATCAAACTCAACACGCTTTTGAATTGATATCTCAATTTTAATATCCTTATCAAAGCTGGTGATTGTATAATTTCCTTTACCGTCCGATTTAACTTTATTCTCGGTAAGCATCTTATTGTAAAGCTCATCGCAAATATTAAAGTTATCCACTTTAAAAGCTGCTATTCTCTTATTTAGATCTAGAGCTTTTTTGTAGATCTTACTAGCTGCCCGATCACGTTCTTTGTCGAGCTTGGGAACGTACTGCGATGGTACGGTATTCCCTGAACTGTCTTTCCAAATTTTCTTAGTCATTTTATGTAGTTTTTATTTCAACCTCTTTCCAAGTATTGCTATTGATTTTCACTAATTCAAATTTCTTATTAGCCCTTCTGGCTTTAACTTTTTCTAATACTTTAAGCGCATCTTTGGCACCCGCAGCGGCATCATAAACAAGATCTATTTCGCCTTTCTTAAGCCGGCTTATTTGGTAGTACAATGAGTTTACCTCTTTCTTGATCCAACGATGCTCAGGTGAGTATGGATGCTTTAAATACCAGTTCCATAATTCATTCCTGGTACTCTCGAGTATTTTAATCTGCTCTTCCTTTTTCATTTGGTTTTTGAGTTTAGTTAAGCTTTGATATTCTTTTCATATAAGCGTCCTTTTCCTCTTTCTTATCGGCGATGGAGTTCAACTTTCTAATCAACACCTGAAGCTCATTTTCATTAAGCTGGTATAGAACTTTGCCACAAATTCGTGGATCCAGCATATAGCGGTTAACTTCATCCCAGTTACCATCAATATAGATACCCATTGAGGTAAGGATCTTCAACACAATACTCCGAAGCTTACGAATTGCCTCCGGAGGTGGTTGTTTAGGATTATATATTGTAATTAGTTCCTCAAGTTGGGGAACTGTTAAATCGGCTGTAGACTCTACGCCATATCCGCTGAGAATATGCTCACGGTGTTTATCAATACCCTGCTTAATCCATGATGCACGTAGGCGTCTTACAAGCTGCTTTCTTTTTATTTCAGAACTCATAGTAACAATGCTTATTTTGGCTCCGCTTTCGAGTAATCTTGTGAATTGTTTTTCGGCATTTTGTTGGTGGAACCCTCCAACGTGTTTACCGTTTTCATAAATAAACAACCTCTGTTGTACAGGGTCGTATTCGTAGGTTATTTCGCTAGTTTCTTTCATATAGTTATTTTTGGTTATTACTATTTGTGCCATGATAAATTTTAGCTCCTTCGTCCCAAATTACATACTCATCACCACCGCCATAACGGCTTGCAATAAATGCAATAAACCCTTGTATGTGTATTTTTACATCAGCATCGTAGCGGACAAAATCGGCTGTGCGGCCACCCGGGTTTTTCCCCTCAGCATGGCTCAAAAAAATAAATAGTTTGTTTTCGAATTCCTCCTTTAGGGCAATGTATTCGTTACGGCTCAACCCGGTATATTGAAAGCTGTCAATTATTATAATGTCAGCTGATCGTTTACGGCGAAGCCTTATTTTCAAGTCCTCAATTGATTCACGATGAAGGAGTAAAAAGCGTTTCCCCACTTCTCGCATATTCTCATCAATTACCGCTCTTTGAAGGCTTAGGCGTACACCCTCCTCAAGAGAGTCGAATATTACTTTGCCAAATTGGGTTAAGTAGCGGGCCAATTGCATTGCAAACCTTGTTTTACCATTTCCTGAGTGTCCCCAGGCAATCCATACACCTGACATTTCCGGCTTCCCAATACTGGCCAGCCAAGCGCCATCAAACTGCATGATTTTAAATTTTGTATTTACAAGTTGCTCCACGGTAATAGCACGTTTCATGTAGTGTTGTTAATCTAATTGCTGCTGTAGCATAAAATACTGGTTAACGCTCTTTTTAACACGTCTTAAATCACCCTCACAGGTATTAAAGATTGTTTGTATTTCTGTACGGTCATCCAAGCCATTGGCCTTACAAATTCTTTCAACATCGGCCAACTGAATTGGGTTAAGGGGGATGGTTTTACGGCCAATACGACTCCAGTACTCGGCATATCCCGATTTATCGCGCTGGTTGCCCCTGCGGAGCTTCCTGTCGAGCGCCGGAACACCCGAGAGTATAAACCCGCAATACCCGTCCAAATCATTATAGAAGTCCATAAATAAGTCCAGTGAAGGATCCTTAAGCTTATCGGCCTGGTCAATTATTAGTAATGGTTTTTCGAGTGACCGGAGGTGAGCTAAAAAACGCTCTATCATTTCCTCGGTGGTTCCTGAAGTATCAATACCGGCATTAACAAGAAGGTTCTTTACATATGATTTTTTACTCCAGTACTTTTTGCACTCAACATGTATAACATTTGGATGTGAGCGCTCAAATGATCTATAGGCATGGCTTTTGCCAGTACCGGCATTATAACTGATTGCTAAACTAAAACTTCGCGACTGTGCATTTTCAAGTAGCTCAAACATACCTCGTAAATTGGTAGTATTGGCTGTTTTCCAATTGAAGTCGATCTTTAACGAAATTTGTACTTTTCGCCACATCTCGGGGCGGATAAGGCTCCACTTTCCGTTAACCATATGGCTAAGGGTTGCCGTTGATACGCCTGTGCGATGAGAGAGGCTGTTAAGACTTCGCTTATCGGCCAGTGTGCTAATTTCATCTGAGATTTTGTATTTTAGTTCATCATTCATCATAAAAAGGTTTGGTTTATAATCGTGATAAAAAGGAGTCGGACTCCACTAAATTTCTATGTTCTTTTTTAAGTTTGCCACCCATTTTAATTTCAAGATCCTGATCTGCGATAAGTTTTTCAGGAGTGATTCCGGTACGAGCTCTAAGGGCTTCAATTTCCTTAAGGTCGCGCTCATATTCGATGTCAGATACTTGGTAATCTTCTTTCCAAAGGGCCTTGTCGCCTTCCTTCATTAATATCGGGATTACTTCATGTGCACGCTTTGGTTGGGCATGGGCAATAAAAAGAAGGCCATTGTCGGTTTCCTGGTATAAACCAACAAACTCATTTAGGGTTTCAGGATCGTAACGAATTACGAACTTACAGCCTATATATTTGCGGCGAAACTCAAGGTCAATTTTATTGTCAGAATCATACACCTCATAATCAAACTCACGGTTAGCAACTTTTAATTTAATACCACCACGGCGATAGGTAGATCCTTTGCTATCATCAATCCAGAATGTTTCAACCATTTCTGCAAAATCAACGGGATGTGAAATAGGAGCCTCCTGGGCGTATATTTCATTACGGGTTTTTTCCTTAAAACGTGGGTGTTTACCGTTATTCCATTGGTCAACGGCCATTTCCCAAGCGCTAAGAAGCTGCTCACGTGTATATAAGTGGTGTTTGTTTTGGGATAGGAAATCAATATTAGGAGTATTATCGATATTACGGGCTTTGATTGTTTGCTTATCGCTAAACCAGAAACGGCTGATCACTTGTTGTTGCAGTCGGTTAAAAACCTGCTCAATTGGATTGCTTTTACGATATGCACGGTGTGGGTAATGTGTACCACCTGTAGCTGTAACCTGATCATACAATTTTTGCATTCTTTTGCTTTTGTGCCCCGACTGGTTGTCGTAAGTAAGCAGATATGGTTTAGCCATTGCCGTATTCATACCCATTTTAAGGGACTTGAAATGATCAACATGTGACTCGGTTTCTGAGTAGCTATATCCTAGTATTTTTTCTGAATAAACATCAATCAAAGGGTTAATCTTTAGTTTGGCAGCCATACCGAGGGTATTATCTTCATAGTGCACCCAGTCGAGCTTTGTGCCATCCACAGCCCACCATGCATTTGGGAACCAGTTTTCACGGTCACGCTTAACGTGATGCCCGAACCTACGCATCCATTCATCCTTACCGTGTCGTGCCAGTACCCACTTGCGCTCATTTTCGGTTTTATTTAGCCAAAGGTTTACTGCGCTTTCTGACAGCTCAGGCCATTTGTTATCTATACGGATTTCGTTATACATTTCCATTAAATATGGAATTACCGGTTTAGTCGGGAGGCAATAGGTTGCAAGGATCCAGTCGGCAACTTCGCCCTCAATTTTTGTAGGGTTACTATTACCTACGCCGCCATGAACCAGGCTTATGTAGCCGCCTTGTTTATATTTCCTTAAGTTGCGCTCGATGCTTTTGGCATTTCCGGGAAGAGAGTGGGGATATTCATTTACATCGAGGTTATTTACAGCTTCAGAAACACGCTGCCAAATTCCTTTAGTATTACCACCCCGGGCACGGCGAAACCCCTTTACATGATTAACAAAATTTAGAATTGCTGTATAGATCTCGGCATTAGAGCGATATTCGTCCCGTTTTTCTGGATCCAGCGGTTTCCCATCAGGCTTGCGAAAAGATTTATAAAATTCATATGCTGCCTCATCATACTCAATAAAGGATGTAAATAAGTCGTTCTTGACTATTTTCTTAGGATCTCCTAATTTTTCTTTGACTTGAGTTTTAAAGCGCTCAGGTAAACTATCATATTCAACCAGGGCTGGAGTATTTCTGCAACCACGGCGAAGGACTTTTATTTTTCCCCTACCCTTCAATCGATCATAATTATTTTTTGAAAAAATGGAACCGATTAAATCTGTGGCTGGTATTACTATTGAGTTTTGATAGTATTCCATATCTTTAGTTTAAAACTGCGTTAATTTGATCCGCAACTTCGAGTATTTTACGTGCTTTTTTTCCCTTGCTCGTATTAACTGTACCGTTCAAAACACGGCTAACATACCAAGGGTGACTGCCTGTTTTATCAGCAATCATTTTGCATATTCCGTAATTTTTTGTTGGCTTTTTTTGACTTTCCATTATTATTAGACTACTTTTGTTGTAAATATTCTACAAATATACAACCATTATGTCGTATTATACAACCTTTTGGTAGTTTTTTTTTACAATTATTTTATGGTATTATCAATATCAGATCGTATTAAGTTGATAATAAAAGAGTTTGGCCTTACCAAAAATTCTTTTAGCAAGGCTATTGGATTGTCAAATAATGTAACGATTGGTAGGATTGTTAATGAAGAAAGGAAACCCAGTTTTGAAATACTTGAAAAAATAATACAAACATATGGTAGTATAAATGCTAGATGGCTAATATCAGGTGAAGGTGAAATGCTTAAGGAAGACATGAGTAAAGCTTACCCCCCTTATAATTTGGAAAACCTACCGGCCGTAAGTGAGCAAGAGCCTATTCCAAAGTTCAACATTCGAGACACCTATTTTGAAGAGGAAATAAATAAACTGAATAGAGTAATTGTACGGCTTGTAAGAAAGAATGATGCTTTAGAAAATCAAATAGAAGAATTAAAGTCTCTCGTCAATAGCCAGAATTAAAAACCTTATATACTGTTCCTGCAATTTAAACCACAATTCAGAATCCTCTATATCAATAATGTCATTACCATTAGATAATTGTTTTAATACCTCCCTTAGGGTATCAACATAATGAGGTATTTTTGGATTTGTCAATAGTTCAATAATAGCCAACTCAAAATCAGGGCCATTTATTTCCAGACTTTCTATTACTTTATAAATATATTCTTTTTCACAATCTTGCATTTAGAATTTTTTGGGATTTCTATTATAACAGGTTTTTCTGATATTAATTTTATACTTAGTAGTTCATAAGTAGCTCCAACTGCCTACATTTAAGCCGCCTATATAACAAATTGTACCACTAAAAACACACATCTAATTTCAATGAAATTCACATAGCGCTGATATACTGTACTATAGGGTGTTTGCAAGGAGTAATATTGGGTACTATCCCCCCATAAAGCCAGATTATTAGGGATTTATCCCCTACTTTAAACGCCATTTTAACTAAATATTAACATATTTTAGAATTTAACCCCATAGTTACGAGTGTTTTTTTACACCTTTTTGTACGCCCATTTGTATGCCCATTTGTATGCCCAACCCATTCTTTTTGCCAATTTTCACAGTTTTTATTTAATAATTGTGCACTAACCATGCACCATTTAAGCAGTGATTGAAAGCCGCTTAAATCGGTCCGTATAAATGTCCATAACCTCAATATTACAGGGCTATATAGCTTGTTAATGCACATTAAGAGGTAGTTACGTATCATAAACATTGGAGTATTGTGGGCTAAATGGGAGGCAAATAGTATAAAAGTGTACTTTTGTCACAATTCGTTTTTTATTTAAACATGAGTAAAATCAGGGCAAAAATATTATGTATCAGTATTTTATATTGTTTTTGAGCAAAATTATAAAAGGTATGTTTTGTTTTTGGGCCTATAGAGTAAATGCCAGAAATATTAAAATATTTTTTGCTACCAGGAGCCATTAAATACTCCTCAAAGCCAATGGAGATCACCACCTTGTTAGGATCCTGTGTTTCGGTATGCCTATGGGACC
>Ga0070729_10001427_pt1 | contig 36943 bp, 27 predicted proteins | sample tdDd472_FD_66725 | JGI IMG/M metagenome (GOLD analysis project Ga0070729, IMG submission 66725) | Marine sediment microbial communities from the Atlantic coast under amendment with organic carbon and nitrate - tdDd47.2 | ecosystem: Environmental > Aquatic > Marine > Coastal > Sediment | place...
TGGCGGACGAGGGGCGCGAGGGGGCCGCTGGCCGGCAGGTCGACCACCCGCGGGCGCTCGGCGAAGGTCACGAGGCGGGCGAGGTGCGTGCCGCGGGCGTCGATGCCCGCCTGCACGACGTCCCGCGCCTGATCGAGCACCTCGTCGGGCACGGACTCGGACACGTCGACGAGCCAGACCGTGCACACGCGGGCGTCGTATTGCGACGTCGACGGGCGGGCGAGGGCCAGCGTGAGCGCGGCGAGCAGCCCGACCCGCAGCAGCACGTTGAGCGCGCGCTGCACCGGGTGAAAATCGTTGAGCTGCAGCACCTGCAACCAGACGATCACCGGCGCCGCCATCGCGAGCCACAGGGCGCCGGGCTGCAGCAGCTTGATCGTCTCGCCGCGGACCTCGAGCTCGAGCAGCTCGACCGGAGGCGCGCCGACGAGATCGAGCAGCACGCGGCCCAGGGCCACGCCGATGCCGACGGCGATCAGCGTGACCACCGCGAGCTCGACGCGACGACGGGTTCGGCGGGTCCAGCGGCTCATACGGTCCACCTGCGGCTCCAGGTGAACCACTCGAGGATCAGCAGCCCGAAGACGGCAAGCACGAGCCACACCCACGGCTGCTGCTGCAGCTCGACCTCACCCCGCGTCCACTCGGTGCGCGGCTCGAGGTCGCCGAGCACGAGGGGGTCGGCGGGGGCGATGTCGGACTCGGCGCTGTCGGCGAGGTTCGCGGGGATCTCGAAGGTCGTGGTGCCCGTGTCGACCGCCCAGAAGCCGACCTCGTCGCCGCGGAACACGGCGCGTCCGTCGTGGGCCTGCACGTCGAACGTGCGCCCGGACGGTGCGGTGACGGTCACGGTCTCGATCGAGCGGTCCGGCAGGGGCACGAACCAGGTCTCGCCGGTCTGCCAGGCGTCGACGAGCTCGCCGTCGTCGCTGCCGAGCCAGTCGAGGGCGTTCATGAGAAAGACGGGGAACGCGACCCGCAGCGGCAGATCGGACGCCGTGACGTCGAACGCGACTGCGGCCAGGCGCTGTCGGATGCCGTCGCGGGCGACGATCATGGGCGCGCCCGAGATGGCCGACGCCAGCACCACGTCGTCGGACGTGACGGCGAGCTGGGAGGCCGAGGCGATGTTCACCTCGCGCAGGGCGCGGATCCACGCCATGAGCGGGTGCTCGCGGCGGATCGTGTGGATGATCGGATCGTCGACCGTGCCGGTGACCTCCCACGGGGAGTGCTCGCCGGTCGGTCCGAAGAAGAGGAAGTTGCCGTCGTCGGCGATCGGCGGCGTCACCCCGTCGAAGACCGTCAGGTCGTAGTCCGCGCTCGGGTCGCCGAAGTTCGCCGCCACGTAGGCGTCGGGGGTGATCGTCGTCGTGTCGATCGACGGGTTCAGCAGGAAGGGGCCCTCGAGGTAGAGGTTGCCTTCGGTCACGAGCAGCACGCGGCGCACGCTGTCGGTGGGCAGCATGGCCCACGCGGTGTCGTCGCGATCGAAGCGGTCGATCGCGTCGCCGGCCACGATCTCGATCGTCGCGGACAGGCGTTCGCCGGCGCCGGGCAGCTCGGCGTAGACGCGCCGAGCGTGCTCGCCGGCGCCGAGATCGATGCGCTCTCGTTCGACGAGGGCGCCGCCGCCGCGGATCGAGAGCTCGACGGTGACGGGCACCTCGGCGTAGCTGCGTACCTCGACGAAGACCTCGTAGTTCGTCCGGTTGGCCGGGTACCGGCGCACGTTGAACGCGGTGATCGCGACATTGTCGGTCGCCGTGCCGACGGGCACGTGCACGACGTCGATCGAGCCCGGTATGGACACGTCGAAGGACGCGCCGGCGTCGTCGCCGAATGCGCCGTCCGAGATGAGGACGATCTCGCCACGAGGGCGACCCGCGAGGGCGTCGACGGCGAAGCGCATCGCCTCGCGCACGTCGGCGCGGGTGTCAGTGGGCGCGAGGTCGCGGACGAGCTCGTCGATGGCGTCGGGCTCGTTGGTGAACGGGGTGAGCGGCTCGAGCTGCCCGTCGAACCGGACGAGCATCACCTCGTCGCGGGCGCCGAGGTCGTCGAGCAGGGCGCGGGCTTCGTCGATCGCCCGGTCCATGCGTGTACGCGAGCCGACTTCGTCGAGGGTCGCCATCGATGCCGAGGTGTCGACGAGCAGCACGACGCTGCGGGCGTCTTCGAGGTCGCCGGCGGCGCGGGGGTCGGCGAGGGCGAGCAGCAGCGCACCGACGAGCAGGAGCTGCAGCAGCAGGCTGACCCAGCGCTTGATGCGGTCCCACAGGCTGCGGGCGGTGCGCTCGCGCACGACCTGCGCCCACAGCCCGGCGAAGGGCACCTCGACCCGGCGGCGCCGGGTGCGCAGCAGGTACATCGTCACGACACTGAGCCCCATCGCCGCCGCGAGGGCAGTGAGGATCTCGGTCGATACGCCGGTGAGGACCCAGTTCATCAGCGCAGGAACCCTCCAGCGCGAAAGACGTGCAGCACGAGGTCGTCGAAGGGCACCTGGACCGGCGCGCGGAAGTACAGCAGGTTCTTCGCCTTCGCCGTGCTGGCGACGCGCTCGAGCAGCGCCTCCTGGGCCTCGCGGTACCGGGCGAGGAGGTCGGGGGTGACCGTCACGCGGACCCGCTCACCGGTCTCGCAGTCGGTGACCTCGATGTCGCCGCGCAGGTCGGGCTGCAGATCGTCCTCGTCGTAGAGCTGGATGATCAGGGGCTCGAACCGGCGGTACCGCAGCAGGTCGACCGCCTCTTCGAAGCCCTGCGGGTCGTAGAAGTCGCTGACGAGCACGGCGAGTCCGCGGCGCCGTGTCTGGTTGACAAAGGTCCGGCAGGCGGCGGCGAGGTCGGTCGCGCCGCCGGGCTCGGCCTGCTCGAGGTAGCGAAAGACCTTCCAGATCTGCGAGCGGCCGCGGGACGGGGGCAGCGTGCCCTTCACGTCTTTGCCGAACGGGACGACGGCGACCCGGTCGAGGTTGGCGAGGCCGATGTACGAGAGCGCGCCGACGAGGCGGCGGGCGTAGTCCCACCGGGCGCCGGTGCCGACGCGCATCGAGCTCGACGCGTCGAGCAGGAACCAGATGTACAGGTCCTCTTCTTCTTCGAAGAGGCGGACGAGCAGCTCGCGGGTCGAGGCGTAGTAGTTCCAGTCGATGTGGCGCAGGTCGTCGCCCGCCGCGTACGCGCGGAAGTCGGCGACCTCGATGCCGGCACCCAGCTTTCGCGAGCGGCGCATCGCCTGGGCATTGCCGGCGAACACCTTCTTCGCGATCAGGTGCAACAGCTCGATCTTCTTGAGGAACGCCTCGTCGAAGAGCGCCTCGGTCATGCGTCAGGCCCTCGGCGTGGCGTCGATGATCGCCTGCAGGACCTCGTCGCGGTCGACGCCCTCGGCCTCGCCCTCGAAGTTGAGGATGATCCGGTGGCGCAGCGACGGGGTGAGGCAGGCGAGGATGTCGTCGGCCGCGACGGCGGGCTCGCCGCGCATCAGGGCGTGCACGCGGGCGGCGGACAGGATCGCCTGGCCGCCGCGGGGCGACGCGCCTTCGCGCACGTAGCGCTTCACCGGCTCGGGGGCGCCGTCGATCTGCGGGTGCGTGCGCTGCAGCATCTTCAGCGCCCACCGCTGCAGGTTCGGCGCGATCTCGACGCGGCGGGCGACGCCGCGCAGCTCGAGCAGCTCGTCGCGGGTCATCACCGGCTTCACCTCGGGGGTCGAGCCCGAGATCGTGCGGTTCATGATCTCGTCGAGGTCGTCGAGGGACGGGAAGCTCACGTTCAGCTTGAACTGAAAGCGGTCGAGCTGGGCCTCGGGCAGCGGGTACGTGCCGTCCTGCTCGAGGGGGTTCTGGGTCGCGAGGACGAAGAACGGCGCCTGGAGCTCGTGGGTGGTGCGCCCGACGGTCACGCTGCGCTCGGCCATCGCCTCGAGCAGCGCGGACTGGGTGCGCGGCGTGGCGCGGTTCACCTCGTCGGCGAGGACGATGTTCGCGAAGATCGGGCCCGGCTCGAAGACGCGCATCTCGTGCCCGTCGTCGCCGCGGGCGATCTGGATGCCGCCGATGATGTCCTTCGGCTGCAGGTCGGGCGTGAACTGGATGCGCGAGAAGTCGAGCTGCAACGCGCCGGCGAGGGTGCGCACGAGCAGGGTCTTGCCGAGCCCCGGGACGCCTTCGAGCAGCACGTGGCCGCCGGCGAGCGCGCACATCAGCACGCCATCGACGACGTCGGCGTGGCCCACGATCAGCCGCCCGATCTCGTCGCGCAGGCGCTGGGTGAGATCGGCGAACCGGTCGATGTCGGCAGTGGCGGTGGCGATGTCGTCAGCCATGGGCCCTCATTGGCCTGCGCCGGCGGGGTCGCGCGGCGAGATGAGTTCGAAGTAGCGGGTCACGTAGAACCGGTAGCCGCCGGGGATCTGCTCGCGCTCGATCTCCTCTTCGGCGACGCGGGCGTAGTCCTGGTAGACTTCACGGTACGGCGTGGTGGCGAAGCCGCCGTCGGACGCACCGGCGATGATCTGCGAGGTGGACTGGCCCTCGCCGGAGTCGTCGACGCGGGCGCGCTGCTCGTCGCCGGACGCTTCGCCGTCCGTCGGATCGGCGAGCTCGTTGTCGATGTGGCCGGTGCCTGCGCCGGTGCCCCCGGAGTTGCCCTGGCCTTCGCCGGCGCCGTCGCGGGTGAGCGTCCGAGGCCCGTCCGCACCCCCGTCGCCGGACGATCCATTCTCGCCCTGGCCGCCGTTGGCCTCGCCGTCCGGGTTCAGGACGCTGCGGTCGCCGTTGCCGGACTGTCCACTCTGGCCGGACTGGCCCGACTGGCCGCTCTGCCCCGACTGGTCGCTCTGGCCGGACTGGCCGCTCTGCCCCGACTGGCCGCTCTGTCCCGACTGGCCGCTCTGACCGGACTGCCCCGACTGGCCGCTCTGCCCGGACTGTCCCGACTGGCCGCTCTGCCCGGACTGGCCGCTCTGTCCCGACTGGCCGCTCTGGCCGGGCTCCTCGCCACGGGCGCGATCGAGGAAGTCGCGCATCGCATCGGCACGTTCCTCGCCGCCGCCGGATTCGCTGCCGCGGCGCTGGGTCGACTCGCGCATCTGGTCGGCGCGGTCGCCGGCTTCTTCGGCGCCGTCCTGCTCGTCGCGGTCGCGCTGCAGCTGGCGCAGTTCTCGCTCGAGACCGGCGAGGGCTTCATCGGCGGTGGCGTCGTTCGCGCCGTCGGATTCGTCGTCGCGCTCGAGCAGGGCCTGATCCCCGGGCGGGTCGTCTTCGCCGCCCTCGTCGCCTTCGCCGCCCTCGTCGCCTTCGCCGCCCTCGTCCCCCTCGCCGCCCTCGTCGCCATCCGGGTTCAGCCCGGCGGCGGCGTTGGCGAGGGCGTCCGCGAGGGCAGCCGCGCGCTCGGCGCGTGCCATGCGCGCCTCGGCTTCGGCGCGCGACATGGCGGCCTCGCCGAGCGAGCCGTCCATGGCGGCCTCGCGGGCGTCGGCGGACGCGGCATCGGCTGCGCTCGCCTCGGCGGCGGCGTTTTCGGCTGCGGCATCCGCGGCGTTGGCGAGGGCTTCGGCGAGGGCCGCAGCGTCGATGTCGCTGGCGCTGTCGCCGTCTTCGCCATCGTTCTCACCGCCGCCGTTCTCACTGTCGCCGTTCTCGCCGTCGCCGTTCTCGCCGTCCCCTTCGCCGTCGGCGGGATCGTCGTCGCGCAGCGCGTCGCGCAGATCGGCGACGGCGTCCGCGGCTGCGCCGGCATCGTCGGCGGCGAGGGCTTCGGCCAGCGCGGCGGTCTCTTCGGCGTCGGCGAGGGCCTCGGCCAGCTCGGTCAGCAGGTCGGCCATCTCGGGCGGTGCGTCGGCGAGCAGCGACGCGATCTGTGCGTCGAGGGCGTCGATGCGGTCGAAGATCTCGGCGTCGTCGGCCCCGAGCTCGATCTGGTCGAGGATCGCGTCCATCTCGTCGAGGATCGCGTCGAGGTCCTCGCTGCCCACGTCTTCGAACTCGTCACGCAGCTCGGCGACGCGCTCGCGCTCGAAGGCCGTGTCGGCGGTGACGACGCGGGGCGCTTCGACCGGCGGCGGCGCGACCCAGGGTACGAAGGGCACCTCGGGCGGACGCAGGATCGCCACGACGGCGAAGACGACGGCGACCACGGCGAGCGTGGGCAGGTCCCGGGGCGCTCGCCACGGCGCGGCCGGTCCGACCCGGACCCGCGACGCCACGTCGCCGTGCCGCTGCAGGTGGATCTGCATGAACGTCGTACGTTCGCTCGACGGGACGCGGTCGAACTCCCACGCGTTCGCATAGCGGTCCCCGAGGTCGTTGGCCCGATCGAGCGCGACGACGAGGCGAAGCGGATCGAGCCGCTGCGCGGCGCCGGCGATCGCCCCGAGGAGAGGCAGCGCGATCAGCGCGCGAAATGCGTCGCGCGCCGTGTCCGCATCGAGCCATCCGTGCCGCGCCAGCACGAGCACCGGCAGCGCGAGGGCCAGCGCGCTCGCCAGACCGGTCACCGCTCCGCCGATCGCACGTTGGGTGCGAAGAAGCAGGGCCAGGCGTCGGATGGGGGTGTCGAGCGGCGTCACAACGGGCTCGGAGCGGGGTACGTGCGTCTCAACGAACGACGCGCCGATTCGGTTCCCCTGACGAATCGATGCGCGCTCACGGCGTGCGGGCGAGGGGGATCGAGCGCTCGATCAGGGCGCCGATCCGGTCGCGCGGCGGCATCGACAGAAAGGGCCCGCGGTCCTGGGGCGGACCGGGCGCGACCGGCGCCGGTTCGAGCAGGGCGCCGGGATCCGCGGTGTCGACGCCGTCGAGCAGCCCCTCGGGGAGCAGATGCCGCGTCAGCACCGGCGACTCCTCGCCCCATCGCGGGTGGGTCACGAAGAGGATCTCCTGCTCGAGCCCCTTGGCGAGCTCTTCGGCCGTGACGAGCTCGCGACCCTCCATGCCGCGCATGAGGTCGTGCACGAGGCGCATGCTCCAGTCCGGCGGCGAGCCCATCTCGCGCTGGGGCGCGCGCCGCTGGGGGGCGGGTGTGATGGCCGACAGCCAGACCGCCTCGGCGAAGGAGAGCTCGGCGGGCGTGGTCCCGAAATAATGATCCGCGGCTTCGACGATGCCGTTCACCCCGGGGCCCCACTCGATGACGTTCAGGTAGACCTCGAGGATCCGCTCCTTGGGCACGAGGCGCGTCATCCACGCGGTGAGAAAGAGCTCCTGCAGCTTTCGTTCGAGCGATCGCTCGTGGCTCAGGAACACGTTCTTTACGGTCTGCATCGTGATCGTCGATGCGCCGCGGGTGAGCCGCCCGGCGTCCCACGCCTCCTCGAGAGCGCGGCGAAGCTGGTACCAGTTGATGCCGTGGTTCGTGAAGAAGCGGCCGTCCTCCCGGTAGAGCTGCGTGGCGATCAGGTAGTAGTTCATGTCGTGCAGCCGCGCCCACGGCACGCCGTTCACCTCGGGGCCACGCTCCGGCACGAGGTCTTCGAGCAGGTCGTCTTCGTCGCCCTCGACCACCGGCAGCGGCTCGTCGGGGTTGCGCGGCGCGGGCACGCGGAGGGTGCGGTTGATTGCGTCGTCCGGCCCGCGAAAGGTGAACTCGAACGCCCGGTTCAGGCGGCGCACGTCGACCGAATTGGGCAGCGAAAGCAGCTCGAGCCCATCTTCGAGGACGGCGTACTCGGTGGGGGCGCCGATCTCGATGCCGCGGGTGCCGTCCTCGCGGTCGACCCACGCCACGGGGAAGGTGACCCGTAGGCCCCAGTCACCGGCCATTTCGGTGCCCGCGAGGGGCCCGACGAGGACGCGGGGCACGGCGTCGAAGAGCGCCTGCGCGCTCTGCAGCGGTACCTCGACGGCGATCTCGACCCGCGAGAAGAACGGCGGGTCGTCGTACTCGAAGTCGTAGAACGTCGGCGCGATCGAGGCGGTCACGTCGCCGACGGTGAAGTCGCTCTGGTGCCAGCGGAACGCGACCGGCTCTTCGTCGCGCGACCGGCTTGCGTCCCACTCCCAGACGATGTTGCCGACCTCGACGGGCCCGCTGAGGAGTCCCGTGCCGTCACTGCCGGTGAGGTCGGCGGCCAGCCCCCGCACCTCGAGGCGACCGTCGGACTGCAGTCCGGGGCCCCGCGGCGCTTCGTAGAACCGCAGGTCGAGGTCGGTACGGCCGGTGATCGGCGAGGGGGCGCGGCCGGTGAGGGCACCGACGAGCGCAAGGTCGACGTCCCGCAGCGCGGTGTCGAGGCGGAGGCGGCTGCGCGTCCAGCCCCACCGCGCGACGAGATCCACGTCGCCTGCCGGGTCGTCGCCGAGCCGCAGATCGCCGTCGATCGACACGTCGAGCTGGAAGTGGAAGATCCGCAGCGCGTACTGGATGGAGGCGTTCGTCAGCGCCACCCGACGCGTCGGGTCGTCGCCACGCTGGGTCGCGATCGTCGCGTCGTGCAGGCGAATCTGCTGGGGGATCATCTCCCACCAGATCCGGTCCGCCCAGAGGGGCTCGGCGTCCTCGTCCGGAGCCGCAGGCTCGTCCGTGGTCGGCTCGCCGTCGGCCGGTGCGTCCCCGGGCTCGGCGGTCGGCTCGGTGTCTCCCTCGTCGCTCGGCTCGTCGACCTCGCCGCCATCGGCCGGCTCGTCGGCCTCGGTCGTACCGTCGTCCATGGGCGGGGCAAGTCCGAGCGCGCGAGCCATCGTCGGCGTCCCGTCGTCGTCGAGCGCGACGAAGATCTCGGGGGACGCGACGTCGAGGGCGGTCATGTAGAAGTCATCGAGGCTCGTCGGCCACTGCTGGACTTCGAGAGTTGCCGTGGGGAACCGCATCAGCGGCTCCGCCTGGCCGGGCACGTCGATCTGCACGTCCTGCAGCGACACGTACCAGGGCAGGGTCACGCTGACCCCCGAGAACGCGAGCTGCACTCCGTCCATCGGGGCCGGCGCGTTGGCGCGGACGAGCCCCTCGGTCATGAGCGACACGGTGAGCGGTGACTCGTCGGACTGGTGTGCGGCGAGCTGCCACTCCTCGGGGACGTCGATGTCGAGGTTGCCCGGGATGGTGATGCCGTCCAGCTCGAGCTCGACGTCGAGCGAGACCTCGCCACGGGTCAGGGTGAGGCCGACGTCGTCGAGGTGCACCTCTTCGACCGGCAGGCCGAGCCCGTTCATCTGCACGTCGAGGTTCCGCACGCGAACGTCGAGGCGCTTCTCGTCGCGTTCGCGGTTCGGGTCGCGCTCTTCGCGCTCCTCTTCTTCGTCGTCCCCGCGGTCGAGCAGCGGCTCGAGCCACGCCTCCCATGCGGCCCGCTGGGTCTCGAGGTCCCCGCGCTCGGCGCGCAGATCGACGAGGCCGCCGTCGACGCGGATCTCGACCGGGCGGATGTCCAGCGAGAACGGGCCCGGACGCTCGAAGCGGACACGGACGACGTTCAGGCACACCGCGGGGGTGTCGACCTCGACCTCCGGCCCGCGGATGCACAGATCGGTGATGACCGCCTGAGTCGCCGAGAGGGCGAGCCCGCCGATGTCGGCGTCGATCCCCCGGGACTCCAGCTCCTGCAGGGCCACGCGACGCGCATAGCCACTCATCAGCCGGGGGCCGAACGTCCACGCGAACGCCGCGAGTGCGACGACACCGAGGACACTACCGAGCAGGACTCGGCGCAGTGTGGATCCGGATCGGGTCATCGGCAGGGGCGCGTCCCATCGGGTCGCAGGAGGGGATTCGCAGCGAGGGCATCGCGGCGAGTGAAGGCAGCGGGGGGTCGGCAATCGCCGCGTGCACCCCCGCCGGGTCGCGAGTATAGATCGAGGGCACGGATCTGCCCAGGATGGGAATCATGAACTTCGAAGACATCAAGCGCAAAGCCCGTGAAGCCGCCGATCGAGTGGCGAATTCATCGCCCGCGCGGGCCGTCATGGACAACCCGAACGTCCGAGGCGCCGTCGATGTCGCGGGCGAGACCTTCCGCGCGGTGCGGGACGAGGTCGGGCGGGCCGGGCGTACGGTGCAGCATCTCGTCGCCGAGGCCGGCGTCGACGACCTCGCCGAGCTCAAGGCGCGCCTCGCGAAGATGAAGGCGGATCACGATGCGTCGGGGCCGACGAGCGGCTGACGCGTCGCGCTTCGGCGAGCAGCATCGCTCGACGGCGCGGGTCGAGCCGGGGGATGGACACCGCGAGGGTTCGCTGCGGCGCACCAGCGCGCACCGTAGCGATCACTCGGTGGCTTCGCCGCTGCCCTCGGCCTGCATCTCTTCGTAGTACTGCTCGATCAGCCCGGTCTCGCGGAAGGTCGCGAGGTCGCGGAGGCGGATGCGGCGCGAGTAGACGAGGCGGAAGTCCATCAGCAGCGCTTCGACCGTCGGGTACTCGAGCGAGTCGAGGGCCTCCTGCTCCTGATTCTGGCGGTTGAGCTCCATGAGCTCGGCCATGGTCAGCGGACGATCCGGCGGTGCGTCGGCGGCTTCCTCTTCTTCTTCGTCGCCGGACTCCTCTTCACGCTCGGCGACACCGGCGAGGAACTGCACCGCCTCGCTCGTCTCGATCGTGCCCATCACGATGCGACGCTCGGGGAAGGGCACGGTCGGGTCGGTGCCCTTGTAGAGCGCGACCGGGCCCAGCGAGATCGTCGGGATGTACGTGACGAGCAGGAGCCCGATGAGCATCAGGCCCATGAACGGCAGCACGGACTTCACGATCTCGCCCAGCGACTTCCGGAAGATCGTGCTGGCGACGAAGAGGTTCAGGCCGAGCGGCGGCGTCAGGTACCCGATCTCGAGGTTCACGATGAACACGACCGCGAGATGAATCGGGTGGATGCCGAGCTGGTAGCCGATCGGCGAGAGCAGCGGCACCAGGATCAGAATCGCCGACAGGATGTCCATGAAGCAGCCGACGACCAGCAGCAGGACATTCACGATCAGCAGGAACGCGATGGGCGAGAGCTCCCACTCGAGCAGGCGCTCGACGGCGTGCTCGGCCACCTGCGCCGACTCCAGGTACTCGTTGAAGCCCTGGGCGAGCGCGATGATGATCAGCAGGCTGCCGATGAGGACGGTCGACTCGGACAGGACGCGCGTCAGGTCGCTGATCTTCAGCGAGCGGTGCACGGCGATCTCGACGAAGAGCGCGTAGAGGACGCTGACCGCCGCCGCCTGCGTCGGGGTGAACACGCCGCTGTAGATGCCGCCGAGGATGATGACCGGCAGCATGAGCGACCAGAACCCGTGGCGCACGCTGGCGAACCACTGGGCGGTCGTGAACTTCTCGCGCGGGGCACCGAAGCGGATGCCGGCGATCATCGCGTAGACGGCGATCAGCAGGCCGATCAGCAGGCCGGGGCCGACGCCGGCGAGGAAGAGTTCGACCAGACCGAGGCCGTTCTCGTCGCTGGCGATCGCGTAGTTCGGCGGATCCTCGAGCTCCATCGGATCGATGATCGCGTACACGATCATCGGGATGGAGGGCGGGATCAGGATCCCGAGTGACCCGGTCGACGTCACGATGCCGGCGCTGAAGCGCTCGGAGTAGTTCTCTTTGACGAGCGCCGGGAACATGATCGAGCCGATCGCGATCACGGTCACCGGGCTCGACCCGCTGATCGCCGCGAAGAAGATGCACGCGAAGACGCTCGAGACGGCGAGTCCGCCCGGGATCCAGCCGAACGTCGCTCTCGCTGTGCCGATGAGCCTTCGGGCGATGTCGCCCTCGGACATGATCGCGCCCGAGATCACGAAGAACGGGATCGCGAGCAGGACCTCGTTGTCGCTGAGCTTGCGGGTCATCTCGACGATCGTCGTGAGCCCTTCGAAGCCGGCGACTTCGCCAGACGAGAGGAGCAGCCAGCCGGCGACACCGCCGATGAGCACGTAGAGCGGCTCACCGAGCAGGACGACGGTGACGATGATCAGGATGAGGCCGAGGGTCATCACGCTCATGCCGCGTCCCCCTCGTCATTCAGGTGCAGGCCCATCGCGCCGGTCACAGCGGCCTCGACGGCCTGTAGCAGAAACCGCGAGGTCACCAGCGCGAGCGAGACCGGGATGGACAGGACCTTGATCCAGTCCGGGATCTCGCCCGGCGTCGGATCTTCGACGAGGCGGCGGCGGAAGTACACGAAGGCGAGGTAGCAGAACGCCGCCGTGAAGAGGGCCGCCAGCGTCCAGCTGAGCGCGTTGAACCAGGGCAGGTACTTGTCGGGCACCGCCTTGCGCGCGGCGTCGATCGAGAGGTGCCGGCCGTCGTGCGTCGCCATGGAGGCGCCGATGAAGGCGACCCAGAGCAGCAGGAACAGCGCCAGCTTCTGCGCCCACGAGTACCCGTTGGGCAGCCGGAGCGAGAGGGCGATGCCGCCGACGACGGTCACGATCGCGACCGCCAGGCGGAAGAGCGCGAGCCCGCCGAGCCCGGACGTGCCGAGCGGCGCGGGGGCGTCGAGCTGTGCGACGATCAGCGCGGCGCCGAGCACCACGCTGATGCCGATGCAGACGGTGCTGCTGTCGAGGTGCAACACGGCGAGCCCGAAGACCGCCGTGAGGACGACCCCGACGCTGGACACGATCCACTGCAGGCTGGAGTGGGCTTCGAGTCCGGGAGTCTTCGCCGCCGCCGCCCGATACAGCGCGAGCATCGCGACGCCGAACGCTGCGGCGGGCCAGAGCTCACCGAACGATCCGGAGCCCGCGGTCGCCCGCGTCCAGGCGGACAACTGCGTGCGGAGGAAGGTCTCGAAGATGTAGAGACACATCGTGCCGCTCATGAGGAGCAGCGCGAAGGTGACGATCACCCGCTCGGCGGCATACACGGCATCATCGACGCGCCCGATCAGCGCGAAGGCCGGGATGCGCTCGCGCACGGGAGACGGCGTCGAAGACGAGCTGTCGAGAGGGTTGGCCATGCAGGGGACAGGGACGCAGCTTCGAGCTGCGAGCGACCGGCGCGAGCGTCGAGGACGTCGTTACCGGTTGGCGAGGATCAGGTCGAGCAGGTGGGCGCCGCTCGGGACGCGCGTACGGAACTCCTGCTGAAGACCGGCGGTCTGGTCACGGAACACGCCGCGCTCGGCTTCGGTCATCGTGTAGACCTCGATGCCAGCGGCCTCGAGGTTCTGCAGCAGCAGCGGGGTCAGACCGCGGATGCCGCGGCGACCGCTGGCGGTCTCGGCGGCGCGGTTCGCGAGCAGAATCGCCTGCAGATCCGCGGGCATGCTGTCGAACCAGTCCTTGTTGTACATGACAACAGCCGGCTGATAGATGTGGTTGGACACCGTCCACGCGTCGACGAACGTGTACCAGCCCGCCGCCATGGCGAAGAGCGGGGTGTTGTCGAAGCCGCCGACGTTGCCGCTCGACAGCGCGGTGGTCACCTCGGACGCCGGGATGGTCACGGGGCTACCGCCGAGGGTGCGGTACATCTCCTCGTGGATCCAGCTCTCCTGGCTGCGCATCTGCAGCGTGCCGAGGTCGGCGGGCGTGCGGATGTGGGTGCCGTTCGACGTCGCGAAGTTGCGGAATCCGTTCTCGCTGAAGACGTAGAGCTGGAACCCGTTGTCGCCGAGGATCTGCTCGACCGGGTCGAACAGGTGGTTGTCGATGATGCTGTCGGCCTGCTCGACGGAGTCGAAGAGGAAGGGCAGCTCGAAGACACCCAGCTCGGGCACGAGGTTGGCGATGGCGCCGGTGGACACACCCACGCCCTCGATCGCGCCGTCCTTGCACTGACGGGCGAGGGAGTTCTCGCCATCGGACTGGCTGAGGAACGCGCGGACGTTGATGCGCCCGCCGCTCTCGGCTTCGATGCGCTCTTCCATCGCCTGCAGCTGGTCGGCCCACGGCGTGTTTTCGGGCGCGATCGTGGCGATGCGCAGCACGCAGGGCTCTTCGACGGTGCACTCGGTGGCCGAGGCGGTCGAGGCGAGGAGGCCGACGGCGGCCGCGGCGGCGGCGGTGGTCAGGTGACGAAGGTTCATGGTGATCCGGGGGTTCGGGTTCGGTCGGTGCAACGCGACCGGACGACTCAGCGGAAGTACTCGTCGAGATCTTCGAGCAGCTGGACCGCGCGACGCTGGGCGTTCGCGTTCTCGGGCTGCAGCTCGGGCCACTCGGTCACGTCCGCTTCGACGACGAACTGGAGATGTTCTTCAGCGAGAGCTCGATCCTGCGTCGTCATCGCCCACTCTTCAGCGAGCAGCACGCGGGTCTCGAGGTACTGCGGGTAGGCCTCGATGTTGGCCTCGAAGCGGGCCCGCGACTGGTCGAGGTCCGGATTCCCGAACGGCAGCTTCGTGTAGTACACGCCGAAGTACCGGTTGGGCGCGCCGTAGTAGAAATCGGGGTTCAGCTCCTCGACGCGGTCCATCATCGCCTTGATGTCGGACACGTTGGCCAGCACGGTCGTGATGCCGCGCATCAGGCCCCAGCGGCCGAGGTTGGTCGCGTACCAGTACATGGCGGGCACATCGTCCGCGGTGAGGGTCGCGACGGCGTCGGGGATCGGGGTCTCGTACAGGAGCGCCTGGGTCCAGGCGTCGTTGTTCAAGGCCAGCGCGGTCTCGGCGTATTCCTTGCCCTGGTCGTAGTCGGCCATCATGGCCTCCTCGGACCCCGGCTCCCAGCGCAGGTGCGCGTGGGCGTGCCAGTAGTAGGCGACCGAGAGGTTCACGTAGACGGGGAAGAGCGCCTCGCGACGGGTCATGTCGGCGGGCGTCGGGACGGTGATGGCCTGCTCCCACACGGCGATGGCGGCCTCGACGGCGTCGCGGTCGCTGCGGTTCTCCCAGTGGGCGTCGCCCTCGGCGACGAGCGCGAGGAAGTCACCTTCGCCGGTCGCGGCGGTCGCCTGGTCGACGTTCTCGACGAGCGGCGACGACGAAGACGCACCGCACGCGCCCGAGAAGGCAGCGACGAGCGCGAGGACCAGCAGGCGGGCGTAGAGGCGAAGGGGGGTCATCGTCCACTCTCCAGACAACGGTCGAACAGGGGTCGCGGGCCGTCGTGTCCATGGGCGCGCCGGCGTCGCCCGGTCGGGGGCGGCGTTCGGTGCGGGTACGAGTCCGCGTGTAATTCCTCACGAAGCATTGCGCTTGTAGACCGCCGTATGAGGGCTGTCAATACGGGTTGACACGCCCATCACGCGCCGTTCTGCTCGCTGCCACGCTGGTTTTTGCATCGACCGACCCGAGTGACCCGGTGGCGAGAAAACGACCCGGCTTTCGCTGTTCGAAGTGCGGCCACGAAGCCGTGCAGTGGCAGGGGCGCTGCCCCGGCTGTTCGGCGTGGCACACCCTCGAGGAGCAGGGCGAGCCCCCCGACGCTACGGCCGCCCGCGCCCGCGCCGCGAAGGTGGTGCCGCTGGGCGAGGCCGCAGCTGAGCCGCCGGAGCGCGCGCCCACCGGCTCGCGGGAGATCGATCGCGTGCTCGGCGGCGGGGTCGTACCCGGCGGTGTCGTGCTGCTCGGCGGTGATCCGGGCATCGGCAAGAGCACGCTGCTGCTGCAGGTGGCTGCGCGCTGGATCGCGACCGGTCGCACCGCGCTCTACGTCGCGGGCGAAGAGAGTCCCGAGCAGATCGCGCTGCGCGCGGCCCGTCTGGGGCGCGACGTGCAGTCGCTGCCGGTGTGTACCGATCCGGACGTCGACGCCGTGGCCGCTGCGATGGAGGCGGATCCGCCGGACCTCGTCATCGTCGACTCCATCCAGACGCTGCGCTCGAGCCGCAGCACGTCGGCCGCCGGCAGCGTGCCCCAGCTGCGCGACGTGACGACCCGGCTCACCGACGTCGCGCGGGCCCGGGGCATCGCGACGATCCTCGTGGGGCACGTGACCCGGTCGGGGGCCATCGCCGGCCCGCGGGTCGTCGAGCACCTCGTCGACACCGTGCTCTATCTCGAGGGCGAGCCCGGCACGCCGCTGCGCACGATCCGCCCGGTGAAGAACCGGTTCGGCTCGACCCTCGAGGTCGCGCTGCTCGCCATGGGCGAGCGAGGGCTCCGGGACGCCGCATCCGACATCGTCGCCGCGATCACCACCGGCGCGCCGCACGGGCGTCGGGCGGTCGGCGTCGCGATCGGCGCGCTGCTCGAGGGCACGCGGTCGTTCCCCGTCGAGGTGCAGGCGCTCGCGGCCGACGCGGCGTACGGCCCGGCACGGCTCACGACGAACGGCGTCGACAGCGGGCGGGTCCAGATGCTCGCGGCGATCCTCGAGCGGTACGCCGGGGACACGGTCGCCGGGCAGGATCTGTATCTGAACATCGTCGGCGGCCTGCGCCTGACGGACCCGACGTGCGACCTCGCGGTGCTCGCGTCGATCGCGTCGTCGCTGCGCCGCAGCCCCCTCAGCGCCGACGTCTTCGTCGCGGGCGAGGTCGGGCTGACCGGTGAGCTGCGCCCCGTCGCCGGCCTGCAGGCGCGCCTGCTCGGAGGGTCTCGCGCCGGGTTCCGCCACGCGGTGGTGCCCGAGTCGGGGCACGTCGATCCGGTCGAAGGGCTCACGCTGCACCGGTGTAGCCGCCTCGAAGAAGCGCTCGAACGGCTGTTTGATATCGAGCCTCGTCGTTGACACGTACAAGGCACGCGCCAATACTGCAGGTCGGTCTCCGACCTGTGGTATCGGCGCTTGCACTGCGCCCTCTCGGATCCCATCCGTCATGTCGACCGTCATCATCGTGACCGTGGCCCTCGCGGGCATAGCCGTCGCTGCCCGGGCGTTGCCCGCAGCCGAGCCGGCGCGTGCCCGTCGAAGCACCGGAGAAGACCGCCCATCGTCGCCCCGCGGGGACCGATGAGCGGCGAACCTCCCTCGCCCTGCGGGGCTGATCTGCTGCGGGACGCGTCCCGACCGATCGGCCCCACATCTGCGTTCGCGCTCGTCCCGCTCCCGGGGCGTGCGTGATGAGTGGGCCCCTTGCGTCCGCCCTCGGGATTTTCGGCTGCCTCATCGCCTCGGCGTTCTTCAGCGGGTCCGAGACCGCGCTCACGTCCCTGGGGCGCGCGCGGACGACCCAGCTGATCGACGGCGCGGGCGGCCGCAGTCCGCTCACCCTGTGGGCCGAGCGACCGCTCGAGGTGCTGGTCACGATCCTGATCTGGAACAACGTCGTGAACATCACGGCGTCCGCCCTCGCGACCCAGCTCGCCGAAGAGCTGCTCGGCGGCGCGAACGCCGACGGGTTCATCAGCCCGATCGCGGCGGCCGTCGGCGTCATGACGCTGCTGCTGCTCACGTTCGGTGAGATCACGCCGAAGACCTTCGCCCGGGTGTACGCCGCGCGGCTGGGTCCGGTGATGATGCGCCTGCTGCAGGTGTTCTGGTTCTTCACCCGTCCGGTGACGCTGCTCTTCGTGCGGCTGACCCGCGTCGTGTCGTGGGCGTCCGGGCGAGAGATGTCCGATGGCACCTCGCACGTGCGCGAAGAGGACATCGAGTTCCTCGTGCGCCTTGCCCGTCGGGACGGCTCGCTGAATCACGAGCGCGAGAAGCTGCTGCGGTCGGTGTTCGACTTCACGGAGACGACCGCTCGTGAGGTCATGGTGCCGCGCACGGACGTCGTGTTCGCCACAGCGGACATGGCGCTGAACGACATCGTCGATCGCTTCATCAACGAGGGGCACAGCCGCCTGCCGGTGTACGCCGATCAGGTCGACAACATCGTGGGGCTCGTCTACGCCCGCGACATGCTGGCCTTCGTGCAGCGCCACGGGCGCAACGCGGAGTTCACGATCAGCGAGTGGCTGCGTGAGCCGAAGTTCGTCCCCGAGACGAAGCCGATCAGCCAGCTGCTGTCGGAGATGCAGGAGGAGCGCATCCACATGGCGGTCGTCGTCGACGAGTTCGGCGGCGTCGCGGGGATCGTGACCCTCGAGGACATCATCGAGCAGTTCTTCGGCGAGATCCTCGACGAGTTCGACGAAGAGGAGCCCGAGGTGCGCACCATGGACGACGGCACGGTCTGCGTCCTCGGCACGGTGCACCTCGAGGATCTGGCGGACTCTCTGGGGTTCGTCGCGCCGGAGTCCGAGGACTACGACACCCTCGCCGGATACATCTCGAAGGTCACCGGCGACATCGCCCACGCGGGCACGAAGGTCGACGCGTGGGGCTGGCGGTTCGAGGTCGAAGAAGCCGACGAGCGCCGCATCCACCGGGTGCGCGCCCGGCGCCTGACGCCGCCCTCACTCGACGCCCTCGACGACGAGGCCGAGCAGGCCGCGAGCTGACCCGGAGCGGCGTGACCCGGGTGGGTCGACCGCCCCGATTCAGGGGCGTCGCGCTGGTCGTCGTCGGCGCGGCGTGAAATAACCGGGCGCTCTGCTTCGTCGTATGGAGTGTCGCGTGTTCGCACTCTCTGGAGGCCTCGATGCGCCCGATCCGCACGCTCGCTCTCATCCTGCTCGTCACGCCCGCTCTGCAGGCGTTCACGTTCTCGTTGCCGTCCGGGTTCGACCTGCACTTCGGTGAGGTGAACTTCCCCGTCGAGGGCGGCCTCGCGCAGGCCCCCGTGGAGCCGGAAGCCACCGACGAACCCGCAGCCGAGCTCGACGCCGAAGGCGTGACCGCGCTGATTCAGGCGTACTACGAGGGTATCGCCGACTTCGTCGCCGACTTCGAGCAGAGCTACACGAGCGCCGCGCTGGGCGAGACGTCGACGTCGACCGGGCGGGTGCACGTGAAGCTGCCCGGCATGATGCGCTGGGACTACGTGACGCCGACGCAGCGCTTCTTCATCAGCGACGGCAGCGACCTGTGGATCTACGAGCCGGACCCGGGCCAGTACTACACGCAGTCCCTGGCCGACAGCGAGCTGCCCACGGCGCTGAGCTTCCTGATGGGCGAGGGCGACCTGGCACGGGACTTCGAGATCGAGCTCGTCGAGGTCGGTGACGACACCGCGACGCTCGAGCTGACCCCGCGCGAGAGCGAGGGCCAGTACCAGCGGCTGCGCTTCGTCGTCTCGACGGACGACGGCGCGGTCCGTGAGACGACGATCTACGACCCGGTGGGCAACACGAATCACTTCGTGTTCACCGATCGCGAAGAGAACGTCGGCTACGAGGACACGGACTTCGCGTTCGCGCCGCCCCAGGGCGCGGTCCAGATCCAGTCGCCGAATCTGTGACCGGCTCGGCTGCCGGCGTCGCGCTCTTCTACGCGCTGCTCGTCGCCCTCGCGTTGTCGGCGACGGCGCTGGCGATCTGGTTGTCGCGCACGGACGCCCTGTCGGCGCTCGGGCTCGTCGACCCGGACGACGAGGACGCCCGCAGCGATCGGGCGAAGCCGGATCCGGCCGAGTAGGGCGGCCACGGCGTCGCCCGACGGCCAGCGCACGCGCTCAGCCGCCGTCCGCCCCCTCGACGTCGCGCAGGCGCAGCACCCGCTGCACCTCGTCGGGATCCATCCGGACGTCGATCGCCGCCGGGCTCGCGATGGTCACCCGGCCCGGTGGCAGGCCCTTCGGCTTGCGCACGTGGTGGCGGGGCAGGTGGTGCACCGTCACCACGGAGTCGTTGCGCGCGCGGCTGTGGAACGCCGCGAGGATGGCAGCCTCGAGCAGGGTCTGGTGTGGCGGATCGGCGCCCCGGGCGAGGCGGATGATGACGTGACTGCCGGCGTGGTCGGCCGCATGCAGCCAGTGGTCGCGCCCGCGGGCGTGCCCGAAGGTGAGGCGGTCGTTGTCGGCGCTCCCGCGCCCGACGAGGATCGGCAGGCCGTCGCTCGAGGTGTAGGCGACCCACGGCAGCCGCGGGCGATCGTCATCGCGCTTCGACGTGCGCTGGGCGCGGCGGCGGACGATCCGTTCGGCGACGAGCGGGCGCAACAGGGCGTCGACGTCGCCGGGGCCCGTTGCGTCGTCGAGGGCGGCCCGCGCCGCCTCGACCCGGTCGAGCTCGGCCTGCGTGGTGTCGATGCGTTCGAGGGCGAGCTCGCCGCCGCGTTCGGCGCGACGCGCACGGTGAAAGTAGCGCTCGATGTTGGCGGCGAGGTCGAGCTTCGGGTCGAGGGGGACGCGCACGGTCGGTGCGCCGTCGACGAACCAGTCCTGCACGTCGACGCCGTCGGCGCCGCGTCCCACGCGCCCGAACGCGCCGCGCAGCAGCTCGCCATACCGCCGCCAGGTCTCGGCACGATCGGCGCGCTCGAGGTCCGACTCCAGCGCGGCGAGCCGCCGCCGAAGGCGCTTCGCGGTCGTCGTCAGGCGCTTGCGGGCCTCGCGGGTGGCGTCGTCGTGGGCTGCCCGGGCGTCCCGCGGGGCATAGAGGGCCGCCAGCCACGGATCGACCGCGTCCGGGTCGTCGGGCCAGCCGGCGCGCAGGCCTCGGGGCGTCGGAGGATCCCCGGTCGGCGGCACCCAGACGTGCCCCGGGGTCAGCGTGCGGTCCGTCGAACGGGGCGTCACGAGGCTCGCGAGGATGCGGTCGTCGCCGTCGACGAGAAACACGTTGCCGTCGCGCCCGGTCAGCTCGGCGATCAGCGTGAGTGGCCCCTCGTGGGCGGCGAACTCGACGCGAGCGATCCGTTCGCCCGGGCGCGCGCGGACGTCGACGATCGGCGCGCCGTTGATCCGTTTGCGCAGGCCCATCACGAACCCGGACGGCGCGTCCGGTGCGTCCCCCGGCTCCGGCGCACGATGCATCCGAGCGAGCCCGCGCTCGACGGCGATCAGCAGGTGGTGGTTCTCGCCGGGCGTCCGCACCCGCAGCCACAGCCGCAGCCCGCTGGCGCGGTCGTCGCGGATCCGCTGGGGGCGTCCGCCGACGAGGGCGGCGCGCAGTCCGTCACAGACGACGGCGAGCTCGGCGGCGTCGAGGGTCACTCGTCGATCACCGCCCAGCCGTCGCCGCTCGGCTCCCAGTTGAGGCGGCTGCGTCCGCTCCAGGGCAGCAGCGCCCGCTCGTACCCCGGCGCGTCGTCGTCTTCGATGTCGACGAAGGTGTCGCGGTCGAGGCCCTCGATGTCGTCGGGGCGCATGATCCGCACGACGGAGTGGTGGGTGCGGGGGCGCAGGACGAGCTCGTTCTCGACGCGCCAGGCGCCGGGTCGTTCGACGGCGATCTCCTGGTTCACGAGGCGGGTCAGCTGCTCGCCGTCGAGGCGCCAGACCTGAAGGAACTCCTGGTGGATCTCGACGCCGTCGAGGTTCTGCCGCTCGCGGCGGAACCGGTAGAAGATCTCGGCGTCGCCGTCGTGATCGACGTCGTGCAGCTCGATCGACATCGGCACGTGGTCGTCGTGAAAGCGCACGGTGACGGCGGTCCAGTCGAAGTCCTCGAAGCCCGGCCCGGCGACGAAGAGCTGGTCGCCGGCGACGAGGGCCATGTCGGCGCCCGGGCTCCCACCGAGCTCGCCGAGGACGGGCTCGATGTGCAGGGACCCGCCGTTTCGGTCGGCGATCGAGCCGGCGCGGCGCGAGATCTCGTCGAAGGTGAAGGCGCCGAGCACGCTCAGGCCGTCGCGCGCGGGGTCGCCCCCGGCGGTGCTGATGCCGACCTCCTGCTCCTGCGTGGTGTCGTCGTCCCGGTCGCGCTGCACGATGGCGAGGTGCAGGGGGCCGAAGAGCGGATCGAGGTCCGGTACCGCGAGAAAGGGGACCTCCATCTCGACGAAGAAGCCATTCTCGCGGCGGGCGATCTCTGCGCGGGACGCGCGCAGCTCACCGTCGCCCCCCTCGAGCCACGTGGGCGTCGTCCAGCCCTCGTCGTGCACCGGCCACAGGGGCACCTGGAACGCGAGCACGTCGGGGTCCTCTGCGACATCGTCGGTCGTGAACCAGAACTCGAGCCGGTCGCCGCCGCGCGAGCCCTCGGGCCCGATGATCGCGTTGTCGCGCCCGACGATCGCGAAGTAGAGCCCGTGCTGGTTGTACCGGCACCACACCTTGAAGCTGGCGTCGGACGGTCCCGTCCAGTCGTACCGATACTCGCCGGCGACGAGCTGCTGGATCCGATCGACGGGGCCGGCTTCGTCCTCCCAGTCCCGCTGGAGGCCGTCCACATGGACCGACGACCGGTACTCGCCGTCGCAGGCGATCGGCAGAGGCGTGGGGTCCGGCAGGTCCTGGGCCAGTGCGGCGGGGGCTGCTGCGAGCAGGACGAACGGGACGATCGGGGCGAACGGGACGAGACGCACGGCAGGACTCCGGGGTGCAATTCGCGTCGCGAGCATGGACGCCACGCTCGCGTCGTGCAACGACGGACGGCTTGCACACCCCGGGGCGGTTGACCGGGCTCATGCCGTGCTCCTATGCTTGCGCGGAACTGGCTCGGCGGTCCGCACGGCATGCCCACGCCCGCGGGCCCTGGGCCCCGAACCGCAGGACGCCGCGGAGATCGTGGCCCCCTGGAGCGCGAGGTACCCCGGTTGAGCACGATGCGAGAAGGCGCTGTCGTCCATCACGACGTCGCGGTCATCGCCTGCGATACGGCGGTGACGCTGAAAGAGACGCTGCACCGGCTCGCCGACCTCGACGTCGACGCCGTCACCGTCGGTGACCGTCACGTCGTGCTACCGGCGAATCAGGTGCACCGCGTGCTGGAGCGCATGAAGGAGTTCGGCCAGTTCCCCCGTCTCGTCGGAGACGGAGCGCGAGCCTCGACCGGCACGTCGTCGGACGAGGACGCACCGGAAACCTCGGAGGCCGACGAATGAGCGGTGACCCCGTCGAGACGCTGGTCCAGGTCTACGGATCGGCCAGCGTGGCAGAGCTCGCCGCCGGAATGGGGGTGAAGGGCGACGCCGTCGAAGGTCTGACCGAACGGTTCGGGACCGAAGCGAAGCGCAAGAAGATCGTCGAAGCGCTGCCCGACGCGTCCCGCGAGCTGCTCGCGTTCATGGACGGCATCGGCCGTCGCCTGCGTGGCGAGCGCCTCAAGAAGCGCTGGTTCCTGCACGGCTACGTCGGCTTCGTCGAGCGGCTCGAACCGCTGATCGAAGCGGGCGTCGTGATCGTCGGCAACGTCCAGGCCCGCGAGCCTGTCGCGTTGGACGCGGCGCTCGAGGCCGGCGTGCTGCAGCAGTGGCTGCAGGTGACGCCCGGGTTCGTGAAGCTCGCCGGCGACGCGCCGCCGCCTCGTGAGGTCGTCGAGCAGGTCGAAGAAGAGACCACCGTCGATCTCAGCCGCCGGCTGCTCGTCCTCGAGTTCAACGTGTTGAACTCGGCGCGGTGGATCACCGGCAACCGCGTCCGCCTGAACCGCGACGGGTCGCCGCACCGGTCCGACCTCAAGGGCCTCGCGCCGCTGATCGTCGACCGCCCGCAGGGCCGGCCCGACACGGCGCCGGACCCGAACGAGGTCAGCGGGTACGACCTTCTGCTCTTCGTGCTGTCGGTCGCGAACGCCCTCGGCTTCGTCGAGCGCGACGGCGACGAGCTTCGCGCGACCGGCGAGGGCGACGCGTGGTTCCGCCAGCCGCTCACCGAGCGTCTCACCGCGCTGGCCCGCGCGACCGAGCAGCAGGTCGCCTGGAGCGAGCTCGAGGCGATCGTGTGGCACACGACGAACGAGCCTCCGGTCACCGGCCAGGGCGCCGGCGGATTCCGCGAGGACGGCTCGGGCCCCGGCTCGGCGCTGCAGGGCCCGCGCGGCAGCGTGCTTTCTGCGTTGCGCCGGCTCGCCCCGAACGACTGGTTCGATCTCGAGGAGACCCTCGCGACGATCACCCAGCTCGAGAGCCGCTACCTCGCGTCGGCGCTGCCGATTCCGTCCGGCGACGAGGCGTCGATCGAGGCCTTCGTGCGCGGTGTGGTCACCCTGACGCTGACCCACCTCGGCGCGATCGAGCTGGGCACCGGGTCGAGCGGCAAGCGCCGCGCGCGCCTCACCGACGTCGGTCGGGCCCTGCTCGGCATCGGCGAGACGCCCGAAGAGGCGAACGGCAAGGGCGCGATCCTCGTCGAGCCGAACTTCGAGGTGACGTGCTTCCTCGACCTCGCGTCGCTGCGGCTGCTCTTCGATCTCTCGCGATTTGCCGAGCTGACTCGCACGTCCGAGCGCGTCGTCCGGTACCGGCTGCACGGCGAGTCCGTGCAGTGGGGGTATGCCCGCGGCTACACCGCCGACGGCATCGCGCGGATCCTCGGCGAGTTCTCGGCGCAGCCCGTCCCCCCGGCGGTCACCTTCGCCCTGCAGGACTGGGAACGGCTGCACCGCCGCGTGACGGTGTACCTGTCCGGCGATCTCATCGCCGCGACCGGGCGCACCGAGCCCGAGGTGCTGCAGTCCGGGCTCGAGTTCGCGATCGAGGGGGACGAGTCCGTCGAGGTGATCGACGACGTCCACACCTTCGTCATCGCCGGGCACACCGACGAGCTCGACCGATCGCTCAACGCCTACAGCCCGCGGCACATCGCCTACGAAGGCGACATCGTGCCGTCGCTGTACTGGATCGACGAAGAGCGTCTGCGTGCGCCCGTCGGTGCCACGGACGTTCGACTGCTCGCTCGCCTGCAGCGCGTCTGTGAGCGCGAGGACGAGGAGACGCTGCGCATCGCGCCGGACCGCGTGCGGTCCGAGTGGGGCGATCACACCGGCTACGAGCGCCTCATCGAGGTGCTGCGGTCCGGTCTCGTCGGCGGGCTGAGCGCCGAGCGCGAGATCCTGCTCAAGCGCCTGCTGGGACGCCCGGCGGACGCGCGGGTCGAGGACATGGAGGTCCTCGTCGTGTCGTCGGCCGAGGACGGCGATCGGCTCGCCCGCATCAGCGCGGTCAGCGAGTTCATCGCCGAGCGCCTCGGCCCGAAGGCGTTCCACGTGGTGCCCGGCTGCACCGCGCGTCTCGTCGAGCTGCTGCGCAGCCTCGGCATCTCGGTCGAGCGCCGCACGAACTGAACCGGATGCGTCGACCCCGAAGCGGGGATCGCGCCATCTGCGAAACGCGCCCGGGCCAGCTGGCTCCGGGCGCGTCTGCGTTTGGGGGCGCTGCGAGGGTCAGTCGCTGATGCGCACCGGGTACAGCTCGCGCGCCGGCGCGCCGCGGAACGACCGGGTCCCCGCCCGTTCGTCGCCCTGGGCACACTGCATCACCGGCGCCGATCGGGCCCACCGGCAGTAGCCCTCGACGCAGCCGCACTGGCCATCGTCGACGCTGGCAAGACACTCCTGCACGCGGGACGTCTGGCACACGCCGCCGGACTCCCACACCGGCGCGCACGTCGCGCCGCCACACAGCGAGGTCGCGCACTGGGCGTCCGTCGTGCAGCTGCCGAACTCGTACGCGGCGACTGGCGTCCGATCGTCGAGCCGCGCGAACGGATCGTCGGGGCGCAGCTCGGCGGGCGTGCTGTCCCCGGCGGACACGACGGGCGCGGGATGTCCGCAGGCCACGCCCAGGAGTGCGGCGGTCACGGCGACGAGCAGGTGACCCGTCGAGCGCGATCGGGCGATCATGGGTGGATCCTGGAATGGGACGTCGGACGGTGCTACTTCCGATCCTCTGTGCCCACGCACAACGTGCCGTTTGAAGCAGCGTTCGGACCATAACATCGGGTCGTGGTGGCGTCGACTCGGCGTGCCATGGCGGGCGATGATCGTCGTCGTCCTCCTGGGCGGATGTGCTGCTGCGTTCGGGCGGATCGCCCGCAGCGACGCAGTCGCGCGGCCGATCGTCGAGACCCGTCTGGACGGCTGGGGCGAGCGCCTCGGCGGCACGATCACGGTCGAACGCATCCGCCCGGTCGGGTGGACGGGGATCCGGTTCGAGACGATCCGGTTCACCCCGGATCGCGACGATCCCGAAGATCCTCTGGCGACGATCGACGAGATCGACGTCCGGATCGACGTGCGCGCGCTGCTCTCGGGCGACGTCTACCCGCGCCACGTATCGATCCGCGGGGTCGATGCCGACGTCGCGCTCGATCTCGGGGATGACGGCGACGGCGCGTGGCTGCGGTCGCTCGTCGACGACGCGACCGAGGCGGCCACTGGCTCGGATGACGGAGCGCCCGCTCGCCCGCTGCCGAGCGTCGAGGTCGTCGACGCCCGCGGGGTCCTGCGGGATGCCGCCGGTGTGGCGCCGACCCTCGGCGCGACGGTCGAGCGGATGACGCTGCTTCGCGACGACTCCGGCCACCTGGTCATCGACGGCGGCGTCGCCATCGACGGCGTCGGGCGCGCCCGCGTGACGGGTGTCGCCGACGGTCCGGACCGGGCGCTGACGCTGCGGATGCTGGACGACAACGACCTCTTCGCGCTGCTGCCGGCGGCGTGGGCGCCGTCGCGCGCCGCCACGTTCTCAGTCGGATCGGTCTCGGCCTCCTGGCCGCCGCGGATCACCGTCGGGCCGGTCAGCCTGCGGCAGATGAACATTGAGCTGCCGCACAACCCCGAGTGGCGGCTCGACGATCTGTGGCTGCAGCAGGCGACGATCGAGGTCGGCGCGGACGGCTGGCGGCTCGTCGGCGAGCGCGGCCGGATCGGACTGTCCGGGCTCCTCGCCGAGTCGCGGCTGCGGCTCGCGTCGCTGGAGCTGTCCGGCGAGCGATCCGGCACGCTGGCCGATGCCGTCGTGCGGATCGGTGAAGACGATCACCCGCTGACCGTGCGCCTGATCGACGAGCCCGGAGGTACCGGCGTCGACGTGATCGCCGAAGGCGCCGATGTCGCCCCATGGGGTGGCCTGCTGCCGCCGTCGCTGCGCACCCGGCTCATCGGTGGACGCCTCGACGGGCGCGCACGCATCGTGCGGTCCGGCGCGTCCATGGCCGTGGATCTCGACCTCACGCTCACCGACGGCGCGGCCCGCATTGCGCCGCTCAGCTCGAGCACCATGCGCGGCATCGACGGGGCGATCGAGGCGAGCGTGCGAGTGGACACGGCGCGTGGCGCGGTCGACGTGTCGTCCGTCTTCGCGCGGCTCGGCGCGCTGCGTGTCGAGGGGTACGGCACCCTGCGCCGTCTCGGCGACGGGCACCGTCTCGAGGCGTCGGTCGCCGTGCCCCCGGTCGACGCCGGGCTCGCCCTGGCCGGCATCCCGACCGGCCTGTTCGAAGCCCTCGAGGGCCTCGAGCTCTTTGGCCCGGTGCACGGTGCGCTGCACGCGGTGATCGACACCCACGCGCCGACGTCGAGCCGGATCGAGGCGCACTTCGACGCCGAGAAGGTGTCGGTCCTCTCGTTCGGTGATGCGGCGCCGGTCGATCGGCTCGGCGACACGGATTTCTTCTGGTGGGTCGAGACCTTCGAGGGCTCGCCGCGCCCGGTGGGCCCGGGCACCCGGGACTGGGTCGGCCTCGACGACATGGGGCCGATCCTGCCGCGGGCGGTCATGGCCGCTGAAGACGACGCGTTCTATCTGCACGAGGGCTTCGACCCTCGTGGGATCCGCGCCGCGCTGCACGCCAACCTCGAGGCGGGCCGCTTCGTGCGCGGCGGGTCGACGATCACCCAGCAGGTGGTGAAGAACCTCTTCCTGAGCCACGAGCGGACCCTCGGCCGCAAGCTGCAGGAGGCCGTCCTCACCTGGCTCACCGAGCGGTACGTCGAGAAGGATCGCATCCTCGAGTACTACGTGAACCTCGCCCACTGGGGGCCGGGCATCTACGGCATCCAGGACGCGTCGCTGCGGTACTTCCGCCACGTGCCGCGGCAGCTGACGCTGCGTGAGAGCGCGTTCCTCGCGTCGATCCTGCCGAACCCGGCGCTCTTCGGCGAGCAGTATGGCCGGCAGGTGATCGCGCCGAGCCGACGGGTGAAGATGGGCAACATCCTGCGCAACCTCGAGCGCGCGGGCCTGATCAGCGCGGACGACGTGGCCTTTCACCTGCAGATGATCGACCGGGGCATGATCAGCACGACGCCGCCCCCGCCGGACCTCGGCCCGCCGGGCAGCGGGTCCGACGATCCGTCGGCGCCGTCGCTCGCCCAGGGCGACACGCTGCTGCTCTTCCCCTGATCCGGGGGGCGCGCTCGGGGGCGATCCCGGGCGTGCCGCACCGTGTCGACGACACGGCTTGACGGGCGTCGCCGGTCGCTGTGAGGGTCGCTCGCGATGCGTGGGTGGGCCCGCGCGACCGCTCGATCGACGAGCGTTGCCACACGGATGGAGGTGGAGATGCGAATCGGAGTCCCTGCTGAGGTCAAGGTGCACGAGTACCGCGTCGGGCTCGTGCCCGGCGGTGCGGCGATCCTCGTGGCGGACGGGCACGAGGTGTTCGTTCAGAAGGGCGCCGGACTCGGCTGCGACATCCCCGACGAGGCCTATGAGGCCGTCGGATGCACGATTCTGCCGACCGCCGACGAGGTGTGGGCCACGGCGGACATGATCATCAAGGTCAAGGAGCCGATCGCCGTCGAGTACCCGCGCATGCGGCACGGGCAGCTCGTCTACACGTACTTCCACCTGGCGGCCGTGCCCGAGCTGGCCACCGTGCTGCTCGAGAAGGAGATCTCGGCAGTCGCGTACGAGACGATCCAGACGCCCGACGGGCGCCTGCCGCTGCTGCAGCCGATGAGCGAGGTCGCGGGCCGGATGTCGGTCCAGGTCGCCGCCCGCTGCCTCGAGAAGGAGTACGGCGGTCGCGGTGTGCTGCTCGGCGGCATCCCCGGCGTGCTGCCCGGCAAGGTCGTCATCCTCGGCGGCGGCACGGTCGGCACCGAGGCCGCCAAGATGGCGATGGGCATGGGCGCGAACGTCGTCGTGATGGACGTGAACCTGCACCGTCTGCGGTACCTCGACGACGTGTTCGGCAACCGGATGCGCACGCTCTTCTCGAACCCGCAGACGATCGCCGATCAGGTCGTGAACGCGGACGTCGTCATCGGCGCCGTGCTCATCCCCGGCGCCCGCGCGCCGCACCTCGTGACCGAGGAGCACCTGCGTTCGATGAACGACGGCGCCGTCGTCGTCGACGTGTCGGTCGACCAGGGCGGCTGCATCTCGACGTGCCGCCCGACCACGCATGACGACCCGACCTACGTCGTCGAAGGCGTCGTGCACTACTGCGTCGCCAACATGCCGGGCGCCGTGAGCCGTACGAGCACGTATGGGCTGACGAACACCACCCTCGGGTACGCCCGGGCCCTCGCCGGACGCGGCTTCGTCGAGGCGGTACGGCTCGACGAGTCGCTGGCGCGCGGCGTGAACACGCACGCCGGGCAGGTGACCTGTGCGCCGGTCGCCGAGAGCCTCGGGCTGCACTTCCAGCCCCTCGACGCGCTGGTCTGACCCGGTCGGGCGCTTCGGCCGCAGAAAATCACGGACTTGATCTGAATCGGGAATGGTTCAGATTCGTCATGACCTGAGCACAGTACGGTCCCTCGGGACTCCTGCCGGCAGGACAATGTGATGAAGAAGCGGACCCGAACGAAGAAGCCCGACCTCGAGGCGTTGTTTCACGCGGAGGCCATGCCTCACGCGGACGCCCTCTTTGGTGCCGCGATGCGACTGACCCGGTCGCGTCGTGACGCCGAGGATCTCGTCCAGGACACGCTCCTCAAGGCCTACACCAACTTCCATCGGTACAAGCCCGGCACGAACTGTCGGGCGTGGCTGTTTCGCATCCAGACGAACACCTTCATCAACCGGTACCGCAAGAAGCAGCGCGAGCGGGTGCACCTCATCGACGAGAGTGAGGGGCGGCCGCTGGCCGAGCGCATCACGGCGCGTCCGGACTCGGAGTACGAGCCCCGCGACGAGTCGATGGACGAGAAGGTCACGCGCCTCTTCGGCGACGAGGTGAGCGAAGCGCTGCAGCGGGTCCCGGTCGACTTTCGGATGGCGGTGCTGCTCGCTGACGTGCACGACTTCTCGTACAAGGAGTGCGCCGAGATCATGGACTGCCCCATCGGCACGGTGATGAGCCGCCTGTACCGCGGCCGCCGGCTGCTGCGGGCCGAGCTCGCCGAGTACGCGATGGATCGCGGCGTCGTGCGGGACATGTCCGACGACTACCGCGAGCAGATCGAGAAGGACCGCGGCCACACCGTCGACCTGGCGTCGTATCGCGCCTCGCGAGGTTGAACAGCGCATGAAGTGCACCGACGTTCACGACAACCTGGACCTGTACATCGACGGCGAGCTCCACGACCTGGAGCGCGGCGAGATCGAGGGTCACATCGCCCGATGCCCGGAGTGTGCCGAGCTCGTGGCCGATGCGCAGAGCCTCAAGCGCAGCCTGCACTCCCTGTCGGGTGAAGTGACCCTGCCGGACGACTTCCGCGCGCGGCTGTCGTCGGCGATCGCCGCCGCGCCGGTGCCGGAGCCGGTCGCCGCCGCGCCCGAGAGCGACGCGCGATGGCGGTACGGTGCGATGGCTCTCGCGGCGTCCGCGCTGCTCGCGGCGGGCGTGGCCCTCGGTGCCGGGATCGGATCCGGCGCGTCCGACGCCCCCGAGGCGTTCGACACCCCGACGAGCGACCCGGGCAACCAGGTCGCCGGCGTGACGGACATCAACGTGCCGGTGGTCGCCCAGTCCATCGAGTGGCATCGCCGGCAGGTGCCGGTCGAGGTCACCGGCCCGAACGCCACCGCGGTCGGCAACTGGTTCGACGGCAAGGTGCCGTTCGCGGTGCGCGCCCCCGACTTCGGTCGCGACGCGCTGCTGCTCGGCGGACGCCTCGGCAACGTCGACGAGACCCCGGCGGCGCTGCTCGTGTACGACGTCTCGGGCACGAAGCTGTCGGTCCTGCTCTACGACGCCGAGGTGGTGTCGATGCCGAGCGGCACGGGGCAGGACGTGTACGTGGACAACAGCGACGGCTACACCGTGGCCGTCGGCGAGCGGTCGGGCGTCGGGTTCACCGTGACGTCCGATCTGCCCGAAGCGCAGCACATGCAGCTCGTGAACGCGACGATGACGCGCTGATCGCCGCTCCGTTCGGGGCGGTGATTCGTTGCGCGGACGTCACGCGATCGACAAGGACCGCTGCTAGCGACGCATTCGTGTCGCTTGCACTTCGGTGCGTCGTCGGCGACACGATCCCGGAGCGCCGCGCCCGCGGGGATGCGCGGCGCAGTGCCTTTGCGCTGGAGCGTGCGTCATGACCGAGAAGATCCTCATCGTCGACGACGAGGTCGACATCCTGAAGATGGTCGACTTCAACCTCCGCAGCGCCGGGTTCGCGACCCTGCAGGCGTTGACCGGCAAGGACGCGCTCCGCATCGCCCGCGCCGAGACGCCGGACCTGATCCTGCTCGACCTGATGCTGCCCGACATCCAGGGCACGGACGTCTGCCGGCAGCTGAAGAGCGAGAACGGCACCCGCGAGATCCCGGTGATCATGGTCACCGCCCGCGGTGAGGAGATCGACCGCGTCGTCGGCTTCGAGCTCGGCGCCGAGGACTACGTGGTCAAGCCGTTCAGTCCGCGAGAGCTGGTGCTGCGGGTGAAGGCGCTGCTCAAGCGCAGCCACCGCACCACGCCCGAAGAGCGTCCCCAGACCGAGACGCTGACCTTCGGTGAGATCACCGTCGATCAGTCCCGTCACCGGGTCGTCGTCGGCGACCGGGAGCCGCAGTTGACGGCCCTCGAGTTTCGGCTGCTCTCGACCTTCATCAAGCGCCGCGGCCGCGTGCAGTCGCGGGAGCGGCTGCTCGACGACGTCTGGGGCATCGACGTCGAGGTCACGACGCGCACCGTCGACACCCACGTGAAGCGCCTGCGCGAGAAGCTCGGTGAGGCGGGTCGGTTCATCGAGACCGTCCGCGGTGTCGGGTACCGGTTCGCCGAGTCGCCGAACGGCTCGAACGCGTGACGACGGACGCGCCAGCGTCCAACCCCGCGGCCCCCTGGTGGCAGCGCCTGCACTGGCAGGTGTTCACCACTCACCTCGTGGTCGTCGCGCTCGTCGTCGGCAGCCTGAGCGTAGTGTTCTATGCGGTGCTGACGCGTGCGATCGATCAGGTCGTGGCGCAGGAGCTCGAGGCGAGCACCGCGCTCGTCGTGCGCTTCATCGCGGACGCGCCGGACGACGCGAGTGCGCTCGCGCCCGTCCCCGGGGATGCCGCGCTGCGCGTCACGATCATCGCTGAAGACGGCGACGTGCTGGCGGACTCGTCGGCGGATCCGTCGACGATGGACAACCACGGCGAGCGGTACGAAGTCGTCACCGCCCTCGCCGAGGGCACGGGATGGCAGCGGCGTGTCAGCTCGACCCTGGGCGAGGAGTTCGTCTACTACGGCCAGCGGATCGACCGCCCCGACGGGCCGGTCGTCGTGCGTGTGGCGCTGCGGTACGACGAGATCCGGCCGCGGCTGTCGGGGCTGCGCGGCGCGCTCGCGCTCGCCGTGCTGCTCGCGCTGCTGATCGGCGGCACGCTCTCGTTCGTCGTCGCCCGCCGTGCCACAGCGCCCCTCGCTCGGCTCGGCGACGTCACGAGCCGCATCGGCGCCGGGCACTTCGACGTGCAGATGCCGGCGCGCCCCCGCGGCGAGCTGGGCACGATGTGGGACAGCATCGCCGGGTTGCGGGGTCGCCTCGACCGGCAGTTCCGCCAGCTCGACGAAGAGAAGGCGCTGCTGCTGACGATCCTCGGCGCGATGTCCGAGGGCGTGATCGTGGTCGACGCCACGGGGCGCGTGCTGCTGGCGAACCCGATGGCCCTGCACCTGCTGGGTGTCGACGAGCGCTGGACCCCGGACGACGTCGACGGACGGCTGCTGCTCGAGGTGACGCGCAACCCGCGCCTGAACGACCTCGTCGAGGCGGCCGTCCGCACCGGCGAGTCCGGGTCCGACGAGTTCGAGAGCCGTCGGGGCGCGCACCGCATCCTCGCGGCTTCGGTCGCTCCGCTGCGCGAGGACGACGCGGTGCGCGGCGCCGTGGCCGCGTTCTTCGACCTCACGCGGATTCGACGTCTCGAACGCGTGCGAAAGGACTTCGTGGCGAACGTGTCGCACGAACTCCGCACGCCGGTGGCGGCGATCCGAGGCTGGGCCGAGACGCTGACGTCGGGCGTGGTCGAGCTGCCGGACCTCGTCGAGGAGCACCTGCTCACGATCCTGCGTCAGTCCGAGCGCCTCGGCGCGCTGGTGGACGACCTGCTCATTCTCGCCCGCCTCGAGTCGACCGGGCTCGAGACGGCGTTCGTCGAGATCGAGCTGGCCGAGCGGATCGACGACATGACCTCAGCGCTCGGAGAGTCGATCGACGACGAGCGGCTGCAGATCGTCGTCGACATCGCCGACGGGCTGGATCGCGTGCGGTCGGTGCCCCGCGCCCTCGAGTACGTCGTGCGGAACCTGCTCGAGAACGCGGTGAAGTACACCGCGGATGGTGGCGAGGTCCGCATCACCGTGCGCGAAGACGACGGCACGCTGGTCATCGACGTCACCGACACCGGCGTCGGCATCGAGGGCAAGCACCTGCCGCGCATCTTCGAGCGGTTCTATCGCGTCGACAAGGGGCGCAGTCGCGATGTCGGGGGCACCGGGCTCGGGCTCTCGATCGTGAAGCACTACGTGTCTTCGCTCGGCGGACAGATCGACGTCACGTCCGAGGTCGGGGTGGGCTCGACCTTCGTCGTGACGCTGCCCGAAGGCGCCTGGGACCACGCGGCGCCGCGTTGAACCCGAAAATTCCCCGAGTTGTCATCGGGATGCCATCCGAGTTCGGGCATGCTAGCATGCGAGATCCCCTCACGCCCCTGTGCGCATGGCTCTGTCCGCGACCACACCGTCCCGATACCGTCGGGAGCTGATCGAGATCCGTCAGCTGCTGCTCGAAATGGGCGGTCTGGCTGAAGAGGGTCTCGGCACAGCGGTGGACGCGCTGCTCGAGCGCGAGGACGTGCCACGGGAGCGGGCCGACGCGATGGAAGACGAGATCAACCGTCTCGAGCATCGCATCGACGAGCAGTGCCTGATGGTCCTGGCGCTGCACCAGCCGGTCGCGTCGGAGCTGCGCTTCGTCGCGATGGCGATGAAGATCACGACGGACCTCGAGCGCATCGGCGACCTCGCCAAGAACCTCGCGCGTCGGTCCCAGCACCTGCTCGCGCACGAGGAGTTCGCGCTGCCCGGCGAGATCCCGCGCATGTCGCGGGCCGTACGCGAAATGATCGCCGGCGCGCTGGACGCGTTCGTCGAGCGCGACGTCGAGCGTGCGGAGGCGGTGATCGAGCGCGACGACGAGGTCGACGACCTGCACTGGCAGCTCTATCGGCGCCTCTCGGCCGAGATGGAGTCCGGCGCCACGCCGGTGCCGGTGGGGCTGCGCCTCGTGAACGTCGTGAAGGATCTGGAGCGCGCGGCGGATCACGCGACGAACATCGCCGAGGGCGTCGTGTATCTCGTGCGGGGTCGCGAGCGACCTGCGGATCGCTGACGGCCACCCGTCGGTCGTGGATCCATCCCGTGGGGCGCGTCGAGGCGTGGCTCCGGTGAATTTCGTGCCCGCCAGAGCCCCGTCGTCGACAGCGCGATCCCGGGTTCGGGGGGCGGGTGGGGCGCAGAAACCATCGAATTCCCCATGAAAACGGCCAGCGCCTTGCGTCTCGGGCCCCGAAATGCGAGGGGACCGGGGTTGCGGGGACGGCATGCGCCGGTTACGGTCTGCCGCGCTCTGGAATAGGCCCGCGGGCCCCGCGGTTAGGCCGCACCATGAACCGGGATCGGCCCCTTGCCGCCCGAAAGGACGCACACGGAGAGAGACGAAATGCGTTGGAATGCCTTGCTGGTTGCGCTGATCGGCGCTGCGATGGCGACGGCGGCGTGCAACACGAACGCCCCCGATTCGCGCGGAGAGGCGACGGTCGAGTCGCCGTCGACGGAAGAGGGCGGTGAAGCCGCCGAGGGTGCCGCCGAGCACGTCTACGACTCCGAAGATGCGTGGGGCCTCGTCGGCGCGCCCACGAAGGGTTCGACCGAGGCGCTCGTCACGATCGTCGAGTTCTCGGAGTTCCAGTGCCCCTTCTGCACTCGCGTGCGGCCGACGCTGGACCAGATCCTCGAGGAGTTCGACGGGCAGGTCCGCATCGTCTTCAAGCACCTCCCCCTCGGGTTCCACGACCGGGCCGAGCCGGCGGCGCGCGCCTCGATGGCCGCGCACCAGCAGGGCAAGTTCTGGGAGTTCCACGACCTCGCGTTCGACAATCAGCGTGCGCTGACGGACGAGAACTTCATCGCGTGGGCTGAGCAGCTCGAGCTCGACATGGACCAGTTCCGTGCCGACCTCGAGAACGAGGAGCTGCACGCCCGCGTGGCCGCCGACGCGGCGCTCGCTGGCGAGCTCGGCATCCGCGGCACGCCGAACTTCCTCATCAACGGCCAGACCGTCACCGGCGCGCAGCCGTTCGACAACTTCGCCGAGGTCATCCGCGCCGAGATCACGGCGATGGAAGAGGCCATCGAAGGTGGCGCGACCCGTCAGGAGGCCTACGAGGCCCGCATCGAGGCGAACCGCTCGGCCGCCGCGCAGCAGGCGCGTCAGGAGCCGGAGCAGCGTCGCCCCGCGCGTCCGCAGCCCGACCCGAACGACGAGCTCTACGTGCCCGTCGGCGACAGCCCGATCATCGGGCCCGAGAACGCCCTCGTGACCATCGTGGAGTTCTCGGAGTTCCAGTGCCCCTACTGCCAGCGCGTCGGCGCCACCCTCGACCAGGTTGTCGAGGAGTACGGCGACCAGGTCCGCATCGTCTTCAAGCACAACCCGCTCTCGTTCCACGACCGCGCCGAGCCCGCCGCTCGCGCCGCGATCGCCGCGCAGAACCAGGGTCAGTTCGAGGCGTTCCACGACCTCGCGTTCCAGAACCAGCGCGCCCTCACCGACGAGAACTTCATCGCGTGGGCCGAGCAGCTCGGGCTGAACATCGAGCAGTTCCAGGCCGACATGGCGTCGGAAGAGACCGCGGCTCGCATCCAGGAAGACCAGGCGCTCGCGCGTCGTCTCCAGGCCGGCGGCACCCCGCACTTCTTCGTCAACGGCATGCGTCTTCGCGGCGCGCAGCCCTTCGCGAGCTTCCAGCGCGTCATCGACGCCGAGATCGAGAAGGCCAACGAGGCGATCGCCGGTGGCGCGACCCTCGAGAACGTCTACGAGACGCTGCAGGCGGACGCGAACCGCGGCAACGCCCGCATGATCACCCCGCCGGAGCCGGAAGGTGGCGCCGCCGCCCCGACCCCGTCGAACGACCCGGTCGAGATCAACACCGACGGGTTCCCGGCCATCGGTGCCGACGAGCCGGTCGTGACCATGGTCGAGTACAGCGACTACACCTGCGGCTACTGCCGTCGGTTCCACAACACGATCTACGAGGCGATCGAGGGCTACGAGGACCGCGTCCGCGTCGTCTTCAAGCACTTCCCCCGTGGCGCCGACACGATCGCGCTGGCGGCTTCGGCGGCCCACGCCCAGGGTCAGTTCTGGGAGTTCTCGGACGGTGTGTTCGAGGGCAACGTGCGTGACCGCGACGGCCTCATCGCCCTCGCCAACGAGCTTGGCCTGAACGAGGCCGAGTTCATCGCCACGATGGACAGCCCCGACACCCGCACCTCGGTCGCCGCTCAGAAGAGCGAGGGCCAGGGCTTCGGCGTGCGCGGCACCCCGACGTGGTTCCTGAACGGCGTCCGCCACGTGGGCGCCTACGACACCGCGCGTCTGCGCGCGGCGTGGGACGAGGCCATCGAAACGGCCGAGTAATCCGGCTGCTGCCTCGCAGCATCGAACGCCCCGCCGGGATCGGCGGGGCGTTCGTCGTTTTGGGGCGGTTTCATCGCCACCTGCCCGCGCGTGCACCCCCCAGCGGCGCCAATTCATCGGCGCCCGGCGTCCCAAGGGGACGCCGGTGTGGGCATCATCCGGGGCGGACACGCGACGCAATGCCCGTCCGGATGGTTCGTGGCCCCCTCCCTGCCTCGCGCTGCGCGCGACGCTGTCCCTCCCGCGGGGAGGGACGGGGTGACGGTGGTGCTGTGGCGCCGGTCAGGTGGTGGTTTGCCGTCGAACCACCGTCGGTGCTCGTTCGCTCGGCGCGGTCATCCCGTCTCCCCTGCGGGGGAGACCGGCGCCGCGCGAGCGGTGCC